>Ga0209373_10000439_pt1 | contig 69277 bp, 66 predicted proteins | sample Higcelweek5metaG_FD_187173 | JGI IMG/M metagenome (GOLD analysis project Ga0209373, IMG submission 187173) | Freshwater pond sediment microbial communities from the University of Edinburgh, under environmental carbon perturbations - High... | ecosystem: Environmental > Aquatic > Freshwater >...
CCATACGACAATGCATGTGCTGAAACATTTTTCCACTCGTTTAAAGTTGAGTGGATTTATGATAATAAATTTGTAGGATATTAAGATTTAAGAGTATCAATAATTGAATATATAGAAATATTTTACAACAGGCAAAGACTACATTCATATTTGGATTATATGACACCATGCGAGTTCGAAATGGTAGCGTAAGTTATCTAAAATTATTTAGTGGCTGGTAAATATTTTCTGCAGCCACACAAATATTATGTTCTCGTCGTTTGCTGTGTCCACTAATACTTGACCATATCATTATGGCGTTGTTTGGGTTTGTTGGGCATTACAGTGCAACACTGCTTAGAAGAATTTCTTTACGCAAATATGATGAAGAGGCGCAAAAAAGAAAAGACACATTTTGATTCAGAATCTGAAAGAGTGTGAACTCACCATTATGATAAGTGAATTATACGGAGTTAGGCACAAAAAAGATCGAGCTACAAATGAGAGCTCGATCAATTAGTTACTGGTATCTTGCCTAACTTTGTATAATTCTCATAGTACTAAACTGCGGAAATAGAGGCACATACTATGGGGATTCAATCATTTGTTTTCTGTCGAATTTCCGATAATACGATGAGCCTTGTGGGGTTTTTGAAATTACATATAGATTATTAAAGAAAAATATGGTAAAATAAATACAACTTCCCCCTCCCCAAGATAGGGCATAATATAGAATTTATGCAGTTTTTGAATGAGTAGGTGGAGCTGTACCAAAATCCATATACCGAATTAGCTTGCAGTAGCCACAGTGTGGACATTTTGAAACATCATGTCCAATAATTCTTTCGATTAGCTCAATAGCGGAAGTCTTTTCTTTTTGGACGATTGGTGTTAACGTGAGTTGCTTGCAAACTTTAAGCTTTGTAGTTTTATTGCGATTCCCTAAAAATCCATAGTGGCGGATTTTCATAAATCTATCCGGCAAAATATGAATTAGAAAACGTCGAATAAATTCATTAGCTGAAACGGTCATAACCTTCCATTTAGAGTCGTCCTTGTAATCACGCCATTTAAAGCTTACCTGACCATTGTCTATGCTTAGGATGCGATTGTTAGAAATAGCAACTCGGTGAGTATATCTGCCAAGATACTCCACTACACAGGACGAATCTTTAAATGGCGGTTTACAGTAGACAACCCAGTCCTTATTGTAAATAGAAGATAAAAAGTTATTAAAACAGGTATCATCGTACAAATATGCTTCATCTCCATAAAAATCAAGTTTTGCTCGTTTTAAATAATATTCAAACTTGCCTTTGAATACACTGGATAATACTTTAACGGGCATGAAAAACTTCTTGCGTGAGTTAACCCATTTACCTAAGGAGTTTAATCCTCCACTTGGTACAATACAATGAATATGCGGGTGGTGCATAAGGTTTTGACCCCACGTATGAAGAATTGATGTAAAACCTAACGTAGCACCGAGATATTTTTTGTCAGCACCCAATTCTGCAAGAGTTTCTGCTACAGCTTTAAACAATATTGTATAAACTACTTTCTGATTTTGAAATGCAAGTGTATTTAATGTATCTGGGATAGTAAATACAACGTGAAAATATCCGACGTTTAAAAGATATGCTTTTTGATTGTCTATCCAACGTTCTTTCGCAAGAGTTTGACATTTAGGACAATGCCGGTTACGACATGAGTTGTATGAAATCTTTGTACCGCCGCATTCTTCGCAAACGTCCAAATGACCGCCCAAAGCGGAGGTTCTGCAATGTTCGATAGCGGTCATTGTTTTTAATATATGTAATGGCAGTTTATGTTGTTGGCGATATTGCCCTCCATATTTGAGAAAAATATCTTGAACTTCAGGCATGGTTTTTGCTCCTCTCATATAAAGCATCAAGAGGACTGACAACTTTTAATTCACTGATTTTTACGAGGTGTAAATAGAAAGTAGTGGTACTGATATCTGAATGTCCTAATAATTGCTTTATATGAAATATGCTAACGCCATTTTCAAGCAGATGTGTGGCAAAAGAATGTCGTAAAGTATGAGTGGTAATATGTTTATTAATGCCAGAAATTACTTTGGCTTTTTTAAATACATCTTGGATTGCTGCTGACGTAATATGAGTCCCGGTATGATTTCTGCTATAAAATAGCCATTCCTTTGGACGATATTGCATCCAATATTCTCGCAAATTTTCAAGGTTAATTTCAGAAAGAATAGCGTATCTGTCTTTGCCACCTTTTCCATTTCTAATTAGTATTTGCATATTTTTACTGTCAATATCAGATGCTTTAAGATTTGCAGCTTCATTTAAACGCAAACCAGAACTATACATCGTCAAGAGAATAGTTTTGTCACGTAAATTGTCACAAGAATTAAGCAAAGCAGTAACTTCATCTCGAGTTAAGATATCAGGAAATCTTCTTAGCGTTCTATGACGGGGAATTTTATTAAGGTTTAAAGGGGTATCAAGAGCTATGTTGTAAAGGAATCTGATGCCACTGTTGTATGTGTTGACTGTGCCTGATGAAAGCTTCCTGTCATTAAGTAGATGATACAGATATTGCTGTATATCATCCATTCCCAACTCGGTAGCCGGCTTATCAAAGTGATTTTGAAACTGTTTGGTTTTGGTATAATACTCATCCTGAGTATTCTTGCTCAAACCTCTGAGTTTGGCGTGAAATAAAACTTTTTCGAGAACTTCTTCCTTTGTCATAAAAAAACAACTCCTTAAAATATTTTGTGCTATTAGCACTAACTATATTTTAAAGGCTCTATGACAAAAAGGATACTGCTATAATTAATACTACAGTTAAATTAATGCACTGAACTATCGTCTTATTATCCACTGCGTAGCAGTTTAGTGCTATGAGCAAACCTGAGATGTGTAGAAATATTATGAAGGTGTAAAAGCTTTTGAAAGATAACAGGAAAAATGCATGCATCTATTTCGTCAGTGTCAGACACACAGAAATCCCTCAACCACACTGTTTGAGGGATTTTTTGCTGTTTGGGTATTTTGGCTATTTTGAGGCGAAGTGTGTTGAAAATGTGCTCACTGGGTCAGGGGTTCAAATTAGCCATGCAGGTACATACCAATTATTTTTATCAATAGGCAATAAATCAGGGTACATACATATTACGCATCCTGTTCCGATTGGCATTTTTGTTTTTTCAAGCACAGTAAAATGGCGCATAGCATCTTTTGATGGCGTGCCTGTCTTTTTAATCTCTATTGGGTACAGGGTTCCGTTTTGTTCAATTATTAAGTCTATCTCTCTTTGCTCTTTATCTCTATAATAACAAATAGGAGGTCTTTTTCCGGTGTTATAATAGCTTTTTATAATTTCTGAAACAACATATGTTTCAAAAAAACTTCCGGACATTGCACCGCTTTCCAAAACCTCTGCGTTTCCCCATTTGAGAAGGTGTGCTGCAAGACCTGTATCTAAAAAGTATATTTTAGGAGTTTTTGTGATTCGTTTTAATGCGTTGTTATGATAAGGTTCTAATAGGTAAACAATTCCCGATGTTACGAGAAGGGAAATCCATTGTTTTGCAGTTGGTGCTGAAATTCCTATTTCATTTGCAAGGTCTGCATAATTCAACATTTGACCCGTTCTTGCGGCAACAGCTGTTAAAAACTTAAAAAATGTCATTTCATCTGCTACCTGTGTTAAATCCTTTATGTCTCTTCCTATATACAAATCTATATATGAACCGAAAAAAGTGTTGAGGTTAGGCTTTTTGGAATATATCGCAGGCATACCTCCTTTGAATATATTTTCAAAAATTTCATATACAGTCTGAGGTTTCCTGGTTTTTATTTTTTCAAGAAAAGCATTTGTATCGGCAGTAAATGGAACGCTTATATAATTATTGATTTCACTGCTTGATAAAGCTAACAAATTAACAATCCCCACACGCCCTGCTAAGCTTTCTGAAACATTTTTCATAAGATGAAACATTTGTGAGCCTGTAAGCCAATATTCACCCATAACCTTATTCTTATCTACTGCCATTTTAATATATGGTAAGAGCTCAGGCGCATATTGTATTTCGTCAATTATAACAGGCGGAGCATATCTTTGCATGAATATAACTGGGTCTGTTTTTGCAAGAAGGCGTATTGTGGGGTCGTCTAAAGAAACATAGGTTCTGTTAGGCTCCTTGATTTTTTCAAACACAGTTGTTTTGCCAACCTGCCTTGGCCCGGTTATTAAAACAACAGGGAATGTTTTACATATATTCTTTATGGTTTCTTCAATGGCTCTTTTAATATACATACAACACCTCGACTAATATAAAATATAAATTTATTATAGTCCTGTTGTTGTGTTTTGTCAATAGAATTTTGTGATTTATTGTTCAAAGTTAAACTATTTTGTGTAATTGATGTGATATGATAAAAACGGACACTCCAAACAACAAGAATATGATATAATAAAACTGAAATGGAGTGTTTAAAATGAGCAAAATTATCGACAAAGAAGTAAAACGGGCATATGTGGAACAGATAGTAGGTTAACCTCGGATTTTTTCTAACACTTTTCTAACATTTCTGCAAAACTTGTGCCGAGTATGGGTTGTCACAAATAAATCTTGGCAGTAATAAGAGAAATCAGTCATATGGTGAATGGCGCAACCGTAAATCTAATTCAAGTTGGAAACAACGGCTTGAATGGGATGTTCGTATTTGTCTTAACAACTATGTTAGCCGCGAAGAATTTTTTCACGCAATGAACAGCTACGGCTACTTGGACTAATGAGCGAAAATATGTAACATTCAAAATACCTAACGGTGAGAAGTGCCGAAATATTGAATTATCCAACCCTGAGTATTTTTCAAAGGAAAATATGCAGGGTATTTTAGAGCGAAATTATAGGAAGAACACAAAACTTTATTTAGACCACATCAAGAGCATTTTATAAAGTTTTTGGCAGATACATTCAGTCGAGGTATTTCAATGCCTGCATTTGTCGACGCTCCTTGCTTCGAGGGACTTAGCAATGTTGAGATTGAAATTCTTATGGCGAAGTACATTTGGGTAAATTACTAAAATTGTATTGCCAGAAGCAGTTACGAGTGATATTATTACCGTGCTAAGTGCAAGTAAAACAACTAAAAAGGAAGGCAAAGGATATGATGGTAAAGTGTATCCTCGACCATTTGCTAATACTTTTAAAACAAATGGTCGAAAAATCAATTGATAAAATATTTGATTTAAGGGCATTTTCTGATTTGGTATTAAGATAATTTCAGATATATTTAGAATTGCAGAGTAACTGCTGTGTATTTCGGGTGCAAACTCGTAGAGTTTAGCACGAAATACACAGCAAAAAACAAACGGTTTTAACAGAAAAATTTGTAAGTTTATTTTTTGTCAACGTTTACTTGACAGAAACTTGATTGTCATGTTTATTGACAAATTTATGGTTTTATGGTAAAATATTTATTGAATTGTGCGGCGTTTTTATGTGAATTTTGAAGGAAGGTGTTCAAGAAAATGAGGAACAAATCGTTATCCCCTTTTGGGTTTGTTTTAGAAATGCTGGATATTCCCGTAACACTGCTTTCTTACGAAATACACGTTGAACAAAGCTTAATCAGCAAATGGAAAAGCGGTTCAAGAACGCTTAAAAGCGATGCGGAGCATTTTGGAAGGATTATTTGCTTTTTTATTAAGGAAAATGAAAAGCTTAAATTAAATACACTTGAAAATTTTTTTGCAACAGTATATCCCGATGAAGATGTAAATTCACCATATTTTTTGCAGGATTGTCTTAAAAAATTTTTGTCTGCAAAAAACATTTCTACCGATGCAAAAAATTTATATATACAAACAAAAAAATCTTTATATACATCCTCATTCATTCTTTATAACGGGAATAAGGGCAGAAGGGATGCCTTTCAGATGCTTTTTAACAATGCGCTAAGGCTTTGTGATAAAAGCGAAATATACATTATGGAAAGGGAAAACTTTGCGTGGCTTGTGAATGACAAGGAATATATGAATGAATGGACACGGCAGATGCTGGAGCTTCTAAATAATGGCGTTAAGGTTCATCTTGTTTATTTTATTTATCCCAATTCCGATAAAATTTCGGAATTTTTTAAGGCATGCCATAAGGTTATTTTCAATCATAATTTGCACGAATATTTTTATCACTGTTTTAACGATACAGATGCGGTTTATACTCAATATTTGCTTAAGGACGATATGTCTATAGTTGGATACACAACAGATAACTCGGAGGTATATACTTCTGTTTATACCGATATTGGCACAATCAAAATGCACGAGGATGTAATTAAAAAAATTATAGCAAAATCCAAGCTTCTTCAAAAATCGAAAAGCGATAAGGAGCTTCAGCCCATACTTGGCAATATTAAAACCTTTAAGGAAAGAGAAGAAGTAACTTATTTTTCTAATTTAGTGCCAAGCTTTGTAACCATGAGTGAAGAGCTTATTTTGGAGATTTTGGAATATAATAATTTTTCCGAGAAGGACAGGAATAAGTGTTTAGAATTACATCGTTCTTTAAATGATGCGGTTTTTAATAAAAATTCGGTAAACAGGCATTTTTATTCGGTGGAGCATCTTAGAGAATTTGCAAAAAATGAGTATGTTAAATATCATTCCCTCGAAGTTCTTACCAATAAATCCATCACTGCCACAAATGAGCATTTTAAAAAGCATCTTAAATATATTGCCGGACTTTTGCTCGAAAATCAAAATTTCAATGTTGTTCTGACATCTCAAACAGAAAGCGAAATTGTTGGAACTACTACTTGTTGGTGCAAGGAGCATTTTTGGTTTTTGTCCTTTGATAACGAAAAAATGGGGATTGTTAAATATTGTGAGGAACACTCCATTGTAGATACCTTGGCTTATGTGTTTACCGACTGTTATAACAAAATTCCTGATAAATATAAGGATAATAAGTATGTTGCGGATTTTTTGATGAATATTTAGTAAGAATATTTTGTCATAAATGAAAATGTGACAAAATAAACAGTTTGGTTGACGTATGTTGTTTTGTGAAATACAATATAGTTCAATATAAAATTTTTGGAGAAAAATTATGATTAACTTATTTGTGGCTTTAATACTCTTGGTCGGTGTTATTAATTCGGTGCTCTTTTTGCTCAAAATTGATAATGCTATTTTGAGTATGCCGCAAATGTAGGGGTTATAAATAAAATATTGCGATTAGTAAAGCTATGAATTGTATAGTAATCTAAAATCAGTATTGTTTTAAGCCTTGCATTGGAAATGAATGCAGGGTTTTTTGTTGAAAAAATAGTTATTAAAAAGGAGATTAAGTATGGAAAAGCTAATGAACGTTACGGTTGGAGAAATGTTAGAAGATATTGCAAAAAAATATCCCACCCATCAGGCAGTAAAATACATAGAAATGGAATTTGACAAAACCTATTATGAATTTAATTCTAAGGTTGATAGGATTGCAAAGGGTCTGCTTGGTATGGGCTTTAAAAAGGGCGACCATGTTTCGGTTTGGGCTACAAACTATCCTCAGTGGCTTGTTTTGATGTTTGCAACTGCAAAAATAGGTGTTATTTTGGTTACGGTAAACACAAATTATAAAAAGGCAGAGCTTGAATATCTTTTAAAGCAGTCGGACAGCAAAGGCCTTTTTATCTGCGATGGTTTAAAGGATATAGACTGTGAGAAAACAATTTATTCAATTTGCCCCGAGCTTAAAGCTTCAAAACCGGGCAAATTAAAATCTCCTAATTTGCCTATGCTTGAAGTGGTTGTTTCCTTTGATAATTGGTACGAAGGAATGTACCATTGGAATCAGATTGAAAATTTTGGAGTTTTAGTATCCGACGAAGAATATACTGCCGTTAGGAAAAGCCTTTCGCCCGATGATGTTATAAATATGCAATATACATCTGGCACAACCGGCTTCCCTAAGGGGGTTATGCTAACTCATAACAATATTGTAAATAACGGTAAGTTTATTGGCGATTGTATGAAATTTACAGAGAATGACAGATTGTGCATACCTGTTCCGTTTTTTCATTGTTTCGGAATGGTTTTGGCTATTATGGCTTCTGTTACTCATGGTTCTACAATGCTTCCTTTGCTTTTTTATACTCCAATGAAGGTTATGCACACCATTGAATATGAGAAGTGTACCGCTGTTCACGGCGTTCCTACTATGTTTATTGCAATATTGGAGCATAGGGATTTTGATAAATACGACTATTCAAGTCTTAGAACAGGAATTATGGCGGGTTCTCCCTGCCCTGTTAAGGTTATGCAGGATGTTGTTGACAAAATGAATATGAAGGAAATAACAATTGCATATGGGCAAACGGAGGCCTCCCCCGTTTGTACTCAAACAACCACAGATGACAGCTTAGAGATTCGTGTTTCAACAGTAGGTAAGGTTCTGCCTTTTGTGGATGCAAAAATTGTGGACCCCGAAACGGGGGAAACTCTTCCTATCAATGTTGCCGGTGAATTCTGCACAAGAGGCTATCATGTTATGAAGGGCTATTATAAGTTAGAGGAAGAAACAAAAAAGGCGATAGATAAAGATGGCTGGCTTCATACAGGTGATATTGCTACGGTTGATGAAAATGGCTATTATAAAATAACAGGAAGAATTAAGGATATGATAATACGGGGCGGCGAAAATATTTTCCCTAAGGAAGTGGAGGATTTTATCTACACTCACGAAGCAGTAAGCGATGTTCAGATTGTTGCGGTGCCATCCGAAAGATATGGAGAGGAAGCCTTTGCCTTTGTTGTTTTGAAGGATAAGATGACTGCTACTGAAGAAGACATTAAGAATTATGTTAAGAAAAATATGGCGAGGCACAAGGTTCCAAGCTATGTTTCCTTTATCGATTCTTTCCCTATGACTGCAAGCGGAAAAATTCAGAAGTTCGTATTGCGTGATAAAGCAAAAGAAATTATACACACATCGGCAAGTATGATAGAGTTTAAGGACTAGAATAATGTGTCATATTGTGTCACGAAATATATTTATGACAGAAGATATTGAAGGCTTGAATTGTTATAGTGAATTAAGGTATAATGATATTAAATAAAATATCTACATGTGAAAAGCTATACTATTGAAAAATAGTGTCGCAAAGCTATAGGGTCTAAGTTCTTTATGAATATGACAGCCAGTTGCCGTAAATTTGGGTTATCTCGAATTTACGGCTTTTTATTTAAAAATTAAAAATTCAGACAGAAAAGAGGAACAAAGATGAAAAAAGCAAAGAGATTATTATCATTTTTTTTAACAACAGTTTTGATGTTCGGAATTTGTTCGGGAATAACGGTTGGTGCTGCTAATGTGGATATTAACAAAATGGCAGTTTATTTAAAAGGGGATTTTAACGGAAGAAACAGCGCAATTGTAAAAGGAGATCTTTATACCTCCGGTGGTAATGTTAAATTCGATAATTCGAAGGACAATTCTGTTGCAGGAAGCATTTATATAAACAGCAGTGCAACCTTTGAACAGCCTAAATCAAAATATGATTTATACGATAAGGTTGTAAAGCTTGAAACTGTTGATTTTAACGAAGGAGTAAATGAATTTATCGACTTTCCAACCATCAGTAATACTGTTGATTCCTATGTTGCTGATTGGTGGCCGCTTCCTGAAACATTAACCAAGGATACGCATTTTAAAAGCCTTACAATTAAGAATTATTTGAAGGTGGATGTGTCTGGCGGTGACAAATATATAGTGGTTGATAGCTTGAAAATGGAAGGCTCGGGATATATCGAGCTAATCGGAAGTGGGAACCTGTTTTTGTTTGTAAAGCAAGGGCTTGCACTTAGTGCTTCCAATAAAATAAATGGCGGAGGAAATCCGAACAGAGTTAGCATATTCCATGAAGGTAATTTATCTTTAGGCGGAAGTGCAGAAGTTTTTGCCAATGTTTATTCTTATACAGATAGTTTGAAAATTGACGGCGGCGGCACTTTAACAGGAAACATTGTTTCTGCTGCAAAAAATCTTGAAATAACAGGTGGTGCAAGGGTTAACGGTGTTGTTTACACTCCTTATGCCACAGCTAAGGTATATAGTGATACCAATGCAATTCACGGCAGACTTGTTGCGGATAATTTAGAACTTTACGGAAGCGGAACAATCACATACGATGGCAATTATTCTGCTTTGAATATTTCGCCTGCAGCTTTTAAGTATGTTGTTACTGTTGATGTTTCTCCGGCAGGAGCAGGAACGGTTACACCAGGAACAGCAAAAGCAACCTATGAAGAGGTTTTGAAAATATCCGCTTCTGCAAATAGTGGTTATAAGTTTTTGGGATTATTCTATGATGATGGCTTGGCCGTACAGAGTACAGATGGAAACGTTAAAATAGTTGATAATACAAGAATAGTAGCAAAATTCGAAAAAGACGAGCCTGTTATTGAAGAACCTAGCGAGCCGATGCTTATAAATTTCCCATATGCTTATCTTTATGGCTATGAGGACGGAACTTCAGGTGCGATGGATAATATAAAAAGGGAAGAGGCTGCGGCGCTGCTTTACAGATTGCTTAAGCAAGATAATAAAACAGGTGGATTTTCAAGCTCGTCAGTTCAGCCCTTCACAAATATAGAAAGCAACAGATGGTCAAGGGCGGCCCTTGAATATATGAAATATATAGGAGTATATACTACCGATTATATAAGTCCTCGAGTTCCTATCATTCGTGGAGAAGTTGCAAAATTAGTATCGAGTGCGCTTAATATTAATCCGGATGCTTCCAAAACCATGACATACGAAGATATATCCGCTGATAATCCTTATTACACCTATATTAAGGCGCTTTCTGACATTGGTGTTTTGAAGGGATACGATAACAAGGTAGAGCCTGATAAGAATATGACAAGGGCAGAGTTCATTGTTATGATAAACCGTTTGATTGGCAGAGATAGTAAATATGATATTTCAGCCAGCGAAAATTTATATCCTGATATGAAGGATAGCGATTGGTATTATGAAGATATGATGCGTGCATCCTTTGGATATTCTGACGATGCGGTTGGTGGTATTTATCACATAGAGCCGAGCAGAAAACCGGATAGAAGCACAATTGATTATAACTAATATTTCCGGTGAGGCAAAACTGCCTCGCCGGATTTTTTGTTGAAATGTCACAAAAACATCTTTCGGATTTTATTCATTTTAACGCAATATACACTATTGACTTATTAATCATTGTGATATATACTGTCATTAGATGATAAATAAATCATCTCCACGATAAAGGCAAACCTAATGAAAGTTAGGGACGCAAAGCTAAAGGGCCTAAGGATTTAATCTATGGTTGCCAGTTGCCGTTTAAAAGTACATATAATAAAAAATAGGATTTTTTGTTGTTTCTATTTTTTATATTACTTTGTAATTAACGGCGTCTGGAAATACTTCCGGTCGCCTTTTTTGTATTCAAAATTAAAATATCGGTACTTCACGATAAAGGCAAACCTGCCGAAAGGCAGGGACGCAAAGCTAAAGGGTCTAAGGGCGAAAGCCTATCGACAGCCAGTTTCCGAATGAAGACAATCCTTATGTATGATGCGGACAAGGTATCTATACCTTAGCTTCGTGTACAAAGAATTGCTATAATTCGGTTAAAAACTGGATTATAGCAATTTTTGCGTTAAAGGGAATTGTATAGAAAATTGGTTTAAGGGTGGATGATAAATGGATACAATGAAAATGTTGATTTTAATATTAGTTTTTTTTGCGGGCTGTTCCTTAGGACATTTAAATGCTTTTATTGAATCAAAATTATTACAAAAGATACTTGGAGAAAAGCTTGTTATTAAAGATAAATTTTTCAGAACCATACTTTTCGGTATAATTTTTTTAACAATTTCTTTGATGGTTCCGGATTTCGGAAAGGCAGTTTACATATTTACAATGTTTTTTATTTGCTATCTTGTTGCAATGGTGGATTTAAAAAGTTTGATTATTCCAAATAAATTGGTGTTGACAATACTTATTGCAAGCGGAGCATTTATCATGCTTGGGCTTCAGCCCACAGAGCTGCAATCTGCATTTATTGGTCTGCTGGTTGGGTTTGCGATGATGGCGGTTCCTTATTTTATGGGTGTTGGCATAGGCGGAGGAGATGTTAAGCTTTTAGCCGTAATTGGTTTTTGTGTGGGCTATATGGGAGTTTTATATATATTGATTTTTGTTGGAATATTATCTTTAATTTACATGGTTGTTAAATCAATAATTTCAAGAACCAATATAATGTTTGCATTGAAGGATATGATTCCTATGGGGCCTTTTATTAGCTTATCGTTTATACTTTTCATAATAGCCCAAAGCATTGGTATTTAATAAAATTTTTATATAAAAGGTGGAGAAAGAGGATGTTTTTTAAAAGAGATAATTATGGTTAAAAAAACATTATAAAGGTATTACATATGCAATGGGATATTCAGAAAGAAAAAATATAAAAAATAGGGGGAAAAAGAAATGTTAAAAAGTTTATTTATGGATGAAAGTGGGCAGGGAATGGTGGAATACGGTTTGATTATTGCATTGGTAGCGGTTGTAATTGTTATTGCGCTGACGGCAATGGGTGGAAGCGTAAAAGGTATTTTTACAACTATCACAGGTAAGCTTGGCGGAACAGTTCCGGCTGAGTAAAAAATTAAATTTAAAATAGGAGGATAAAAAAATGTTAAAAAGATTATTTAAGGATGAAAGCGGACAAGGAATGGTAGAATACGGTTTGATTATTGCTTTGGTAGCAGTTGTAATTGTTATTGCGCTGACGGCAATGGGTGGAAGCGTAAAAGGTATTTTTACAACTGTAACCGGTAAATTAGGCGGAACAGTTCCCGCTGAATGATAATTATCTAGAGGGCAGGCAAAATGCCTGCCCTTATTAAATAAAATCCAAGGGGGTAAGCAGCAAATGAAAAGTAAGCTTATAAATCTTTTTAAAAATCAAAAGGGTCAGGCAATCGTGGAATTTGCACTTATCCTGCCGGTGTTTATGTTAATTTTAGGCGGTATTATTGAGGGCGGCTGGCTATTTTCAAATCAACTGATGATTTCAAACGTAAGCAGAGAGGGAGCGCGCATTGGAGTAATTTATTCCAAGGATGTAAATCAATTAGATATTATTAAAAATAAAGTTCTGGCACTTGTTCCGGATTATGCATTAAGCAAGGTTGCGGTGTCTGTTGCATATTCAAACCCAACCTCGCCAAGAAGCGGTGATGTTTCGGTTAATGTAACCTATGATTCGGCTCCTTTAACTCCCGTAACAGGCATTTTTACAAGCGGGAATATTATGCTTTCATCAAAATGCGTTATGAAGCTGGAATAAGGTGATGTTATGAAAATGAACATACATAATTTATTTAGAAATGAAAATGGGTCAACTATGGTAATTTCTGCATTATCCATTACTGCAATTATTATGTTTGCCTCGTTGGCATTGGATTTTGGCATTGTTTACAGTAACGAAAGCAGAGTGCAAAATGCGCTTGATGCTTCTACACTTGCTGCAGGCAGATTTTTGCCTGTTAATGAAAATGATGAATCAGGAAAAGAAAAAATCAGAAGCACGGTTGCTGAATATTTAAATAAGAATGGAATGGTTGATTTATCAACATTAAATATAGATTTTAAGGATATTAAAAATGGTGAATATACAAAAATTGAAGCACAATTGGCAGTTAATTCCGAGCTTAATTTTGCAAAAATTATTGGTGTTAATTCAATAAGTGTAACAAAATCAGCAGGAGTTAATGTGGTGCCAAGTATTAAAATTTCTGATGTCATACCGTTGGCGGTTAAAAAAGGCAATTTGGATGACTGCATTGCAAGTGGAGACACAACAAACATAACCCTTAAATACGGCGGAGGGGGAGGAACAGAAGGGGATTTCGGTGCGATAGATTTAGATGGTGTAAACGGTGGCGGTGCATCTGATTATGAAAGATGGCTGACATATGGATACACAAAGGATTTGGAAATTGGGGAAGCATTGCTGCCGGTGGAAAATGGTAATATGGCGGAACCAACCTCAACAGCGATAAATTCAAGATATAATAGCTGCACGCATTTTTCAAGCTATGGAGGATGCAATTATTTGCATTTTGAACCCTCCTGCCCACGAATTTTAAAAACGCCGGTTATTCAATATGTGAATTCGAATACAGTTAAAATTGTTGCCTTCGCAGCCTTTGTTATGAATAATCCAGCACAGGGAACCTCCGGTTATGTAAGTGGTTCTTTTATAAATTTGGTGATACCGGGAACACCTGCGGAAACTGCTACGGATTTGAGCAGTGCTGATTATGGTATTTATAGCTTGAAGCTTTCAAAATAAGGTTATATGGGGGAAGATTATGAAAAAAATATATATAATTGCCGCAATAGCCGCTGTTATGGCAGGAATTTCGCTTTTTAATTTTTTGAATACATTAAAGAATGAATCTAGGGTTAATTTTGAAAATGTGGTTGTGGCAAATGCAGATATACAAGCGCATACGGTTATTACTGCCGAAATGCTTTTGGTTAAACAAATTCCGGTTGAGGGAATTCATCCCCAAGCCGCAAAAAAGGCTTCTGATGTTGTTGGGCTTGTGTCTCCTGAAATGCTGCTTATGGACGAGCAGATAATGACGCCGAAGCTTAAAAAAATCGGTGAAAATACAGGGGGACTTTCATATACCGTTCCCGAAAATATGCGTGCCGTAACCGTTGCAGTTGATGAAGTTTCAGGTGTGGCGGGGTTTATAAGGTCCGGTGATAAGGTTGATATTTTGGGCGTTATAATGAATGATGTTGACGGTAAAAGCGTGCAAACCTCCACAATGCTGCTTCAAAACATTTCGGTGCTTGCTGTTGGAAAAACACTTGCAGGCGGGGAATCGGATAAAAAGGAAACCACATATACATCGGTAACTCTTTTAGTTTCGCCCGAGGATTCGGTTAAATTAAATCTTGTAACCACAACAGGCGCAATGAGGATAATTTTAAGAGGACCTACCGACAGTAAGCTGAATAATATATCGCCTAAAACCTTTAATAATTTAAACAACTGATTATCCGGAGAGGAACCTTTATATGGATACAATAAATATAATTACCGTTTACGATAACGATGAATTCGGCAGAGAGTTATCAGCTTTTTTAGAAGCTGACAGAAAATATAATGTGCTGGAATCCGCAAGGCTTGATATAAAAACGCTGGATAAAATAGAATATAAAACCCCTGATGTTCTGATGATTTATGTATCTAAAATTACTGCCGAAGTATTGGATTTTATAGAAAGAATATATCTTACAAAGCACGGTTGCGCAATAATTGTTATTTCAAGCGAGCTTTCTGTGGAGGATATAAGCAGTGCCCTTGAATGCGGAGCAAATAAGGTTTTACCTTCTCCAATTGATTTAAAGCAATTGGCAAACAGTATAATGCTTTGTTCAAATAGAGAAAAAACAAGGCTTAATACTAACAAAACAGCAGATAAAACAAGTTTTTTATCTAAGGTTATATCTGTTTTCGGCACAAAGGGCGGTGTTGGAAAAACCACTCTTGCGGTTAATCTTGCGGTTGCGCTTGCTAAAAGCAGAAAAAAGGTTGCGTTACTGGATTTGGATTTGCAGTTCGGAGATGTGGGCATATTTTTGGATATAGATAAGGCGGATACAATATCCGAACTGGTTCAGGAAAACAATAAGGTGGATATAAACTCCATAAAAGCATATATGAACATTCATTCAACAGGCATAAACGTTCTGCTTGCGCCTAAAAGCCCTGAATATGCGGAGCTTATAAAAAGTAAAAACATTGAGGATATAATAAATAACTTAAAAAATTATTATGATTATGTAATTATTGATATGCCTCCTGCCTTTAATGATGTATCGTTAGTTGCTCTCGAAAATTCATCGGCAGTGCTTTTTGTTACTAATTTGGACATATCTTCTCTTAAAAACACAAGAATTAGCTTTGATATTATCACTTCCCTGGGCTTTATAGAAAAGGTTATGGTGGTTGTAAATAAGGACGGTATAAGCTCTATAAAATCAAAGGATGCAAAGCAAATATTAAATAAAGATATATATTCTTTGATTGCAAATGATAACAAAGTGGCGGTTAATGCACTAAATAGGGGTATTCCCATTGTTTTGGATTCACCAAAGTCACTTATCGCCATTGCGATTAATAACCTTGCAAGCAAAATATTATCTGATATCAAATAGAGGCGGTGGCTAATGTGGGCCTTTTAGACAGGTTGGAAAAGCAAAAGCAGGCTGTTCCAGGTGAAGCGGAAACAATGGTGCATAATTCTGCTGTACATACCGATGTTCACAAGGACTTAAGGGAAAAAACTCATAAAGAAGTTATAGATATTATAAATAAAAAGTCTATTAAAAATGATGTAAACGAAGAAAGCAATGAATCTATACGAAAAATAATCAACGATGTTTTGGATTTATATGCAGGAGATATGAACAGACCTGAAAAAAATAAGATATTAAAAGAGCTATATGACGATGTTGTTGGACTTGGACCCATTGAGGAGCTGTTGGAAAATCCTGATGTTACAGAAATAATGGTTAACGGGCCTTATAATGTGTATGTCGAAAAAAAGGGAAAGCTTACATTATCGGAGGTTCATTTTCGTGATAATGAGCATGTTTTAAATGTTATAGACAGGATTGTTGCTCCAATCGGCAGACGAATTGACGAATCCAATCCGATGGTTGATGCAAGGCTTTTGGACGGTTCCCGTGTTAATGCGATAATTCCTCCTATATCACTTGTTGGACCTGTTTTAACTATTAGAAAATTTTCGAAGCAGAAGCTTTCTGCTAACGACCTTATAAATTTCGGTTCTTTATCATATAAAATGTCCGCATTTTTAGAATCCTGTGTTAAAGGAAAGATGAATATAGTTGTATCGGGCGGAACGGGCAGCGGTAAAACGACACTTTTGAATATATTATCTGCTTTTATTCCCGATAACGAAAGAATAGTAACCATAGAAGATGCGGCAGAATTGCAGCTTAGGCAGCAGCACGTTATAACTTTGGAAAGCCGTCCTGCAAATTTGGAGGGCAGAGGGCAAATAACAATAAGAGAGCTTGTTAAAAATTCCCTTAGAATGCGTCCTGACAGAATTGTTGTCGGCGAGGTTCGTTCGGGTGAAACACTGGATATGCTTCAAGCAATGAACACCGGGCATGACGGCTCTTTAACAACCGCTCATGCAAACACACCCAGAGATATGCTTTCAAGGCTTGAAACAATGGTTTTGATGGCAGGCTTGGATTTGCCGATTAAGGCAATTAGAGAGCAAATAAATTCTGCTATTGATATTATTGTTCAGCAAACAAGGTTAAGAGACGGCACAAGAAAGGTTACAACAATTTGCGAGATTGTGGGAATGGAAGGGGACATTATAACGACACAGGATATATTTAAGTATGAAACAGACGGTTCCATGGATTCCGAAGGAAAGTTTAAAGGAAGGTTTATAGCGACGGGAATTAAGCCTAAATGCGTTGAAAAAATAAAGACCAACGGAATAGGAGTCAGCGATGAGTGGTTCACAAATTAGTATGAAAGGACTGCATATAAATGCTAATTTATATTTTTGTAATTTCTGTTTCTGCATTTGCGTTTTCCTTAATAATAATGCTCTTATATGGTATGACAAAAAACAGGCAGGCTGTGGCACGCAGGCTTAGTCAGATTACAAAGCGTAAAAAGGAGCATACTGCGGTAGCAAGCTCTGAAAAGCGATTTGCCCTTAAAAACATATTCAAATTCTTAGACATTAAATATATGGATAGCCTTGCCAATGAATTAAGTATGGCAGGAATACCATTGAGGGTTGAGGAATATTTAGCAATTTGGTTTGTTTTAACTATCGGAATTCCTGCGTTTTCGGTTTTCTTCGGTGCAAAGCTTTTGGTTACACTGGGCTTATCCATAATAGGCTGTGCAGCACCGATATTTATAATAAAATTTAAAAAATCTAAACGTACAAGCCTTTTTAACAAGCAACTGGTTGATGCTCTTACAATAATGTGCAATTGTTTAAAAACAGGTTTTTCCTTTCAAACTGCAATGGAAAGTGTTGCTAAGGAAATGTCTTATCCAATATCATGGGAATTTGACAGGATGCTTAGAGAATTAAAATTAGGGCTTTCTATGGAACACAGCTTGGAGCAAATGGTTAAAAGAACAGGCAACAAGGATTTAGAGCTTATTTCAAATGCTGTTTCAATTCAAAAACAGGTTGGCGGAAATTTATCTGAAATTTTAGACAGTATATCTCAAACTATAAAAGAGCGAATTAAAATAAGTGACGAAATAAAGGTTTTAACCGCAACAGGCAGGGTATCCGGATATATTATAGGCTTGCTTCCGGTTTTTATATTAATTTTATTGATGGTTATAAATCCCTCCTATGTTGAAGAATTTTTTGTAACCTCTAACGGAAGAATGATGCTTGGTGTATGTGTGGTTTTGGAAGTTATAGGATTTTTATTTGTTAAGAAAATTGTAACTGTAAAATTTTAAAATATATAAGGAATGATTATAAAATGAAGATGGTAATTTTGTTTACGTGCTTATCTGTTTTTTGCATTATTTTGGCATTGTTTGATAATATCATTTCTAAGCACAAAAGCCAAAAAAAAAGATTAAAAAATTTAATAAAAAATCAACAGGATATTGTTGATGAAAAACTAAACATACCATTTACGCAAAGGTTTTTAAAACCGATGTTCTCAAGCTTTATGACGGTTCTTGGCAACATTAAGCCTAAAAAAGCAGATAAATCAGCTTCGACTAAAAAGCTGGCGAGGGATTTAATGCTGGCAGGTATTAAAATGTCATCAGAGGAATACGGAGCAATCAAAACCATGATAGCTGTTGGAATACCCGGTTTGATTTTTATTGTAACGTTACTTATACGAATGGATTTTAAAACAAAGATTTTATGTATTTTCGGCGGTTTTGTCCTTGGCTTTTTAATACCTAATTATTATTTGAAGGCAAGGATAAAATCAAGACAAAGCTCAATTAAAATGCAAATGCCGGATACTATGGATTTGCTTTCTGTAAGCATTGAGGCAGGGCTTAGCTTTGACGGTGCTTTATCCAGACTGGCACAGCAAACAAAAAACGAACTGACAGAGGAATTTTCAATCATGCTAAAGGAAATTCAGATGGGACGTTCAAGAAGAGATGCACTTAAAGATTTGGGGCTTCGAAATGACATTCCGGAGCTTAGGGTTTTTTCATCTTCTATGATACAGGCGGAGCAATATGGAATATCGATTAAAAACGTTTTGAAATCTCAGGCAAGCCAATTAAGAACGGAACGAAAGAACAGAGCAGAAGAAAAGGCAATGAAGGCTCCGGTTAAAATGATGCTGCCCATAATTGCATTTATATTCCCTGTGGTGTTTATAATACTTCTTGCGCCTGCTGCCTTTGATATAATGAAATCTTTTGGAGGATAATAGCAAATGTTTTTTAAAATAAAAATATGCAAAATTTTAAATAATGAAAACAAGCTTTTGTTAAAGACTTATAATGCAAATAATTTTTGGTATAGGTTAAGAGGGCTTATAAAAAGAGATATTGACGATACAACGGGAATTTTAATAACTCCTTGCAGTAGTGTCCATACTTTGTTTATGGAATATGCAATTGATGTTATATTTCTTTCAAAGGAAAATCGTGTTCTGTATATTGAGCAGCAAATGGTTCCTTATAAATTCGGCAAAAAAATTAAAAAGGCTAAAAAGGTTTTAGAGGTTATAGGTGGAGCTTCAAAACATTTGAACATAAATGTTGGCGATACTTTAGTAATTGAATATTAAACTCTGTAAAAATAAAAATAAGGAGATAATAATTATGAACAAGCAAGGCGAAACACCGATAAATGATGTTAAGGATTTGCGTCTTAACTGTAAGCAAACAAATTCGAAAAATTTTTCAAAGAAAAATTTGTTTTTTGGTTATAATGTTAAAGAAACAGATAATTATATCTCGTCTATTGAGTCAAACAGAGAGATTGAAAAAAATGCATTGCTCGACCGAATAGTTGAATTGGAATCTATTATAAAAGCAATTAACACTAAAAAAGATGAATTTGAAGCTTCAATGAACGATAAAATGAATAAGCTTAGCCACTTAGAGCAGGAAAATAAAAAAATGGAAACCCTACTTAAACAAAGTGAAGAAAAAGAAAAAGAATACGAAATAATTATTGAAGTATATGAGAAAAAATTGCAGGAAAGAGAGGATACTGTTGTCTTTATTGAGAATACCAATTTAAAGCATCAGTTATCGGCTGTTATAAACGAACGAAACGAATACTCGGGGCAACTTGAAATTTTTAAAAGTGAAAATGAATACAGCAGAAATAAAATTGAAGGCTTGGAAAATGAAATTAAAAAATTATCCGATAAATTAGCCTTTGAATCCGAAAAATCAAGGGAGCAAATTACCGAACTAAGCCTTCATGCAACTAAAATTATAGATAGTAACGATTTTTTAAGCGAGAAAACAATAGCAAGCTTGGAGGATTTAATAAATTATAATAAAAATTACAAAAAAGAGGCAGATTTAATGGCGGAAAATTTAAAAAAGAAACTTTCTTTAATATATCAATAAAAATTTTAAACAATTTTTGTATAAATCAACCAATAATTTTTGTAGAAAATGATTGACAACTAAAATAAATATGATATAATCTAAGTGGATAAGAGATTATCCCCACGTTAAGGCAAACCTGTTGAAAGACAGGGACGCGAAGCTACAGGGCCTAAGGATTTTAAATCTATGGTTGCCAGTTGCCGAATTTATAAACGATTATTTACATAATTATTTCGTTTGAAATTTAGCGACTGTTGTTACAGTCGCTTTTTTATTTCATAGGTAATTGCTAAATTTTCTATGAAATAAAAAAATATTGAATTATTCCTTGGCAAATGCTTGCGGCTTCGCAACTAAAGCGCCGGTGGCGCTTTGTTAATAAAAAATTTTAAGGAGGAAAAAAAGTAATGTTAAAAAGATTAATTAGCAGTATGTTGGTGGTTGTTATGGTATTGGCAGTTTCTTGTACAGGGGTATTCGCAATGATTGATGATGAGAAGGCTCTTACAGAGCTTGAAAAAGCAAATGAAAAAATTGAAAAGTTCATTGAAAATGCAATTAATGCAGGCGATGAAATTACAGAAAAAGATATTGAAAAATTATTAGATATAACAAATGACACAGCAGATAAAGCAATCGTCAAAATTTCAAGATTTGGTGTTGAGGTTGAATGCATACTTATTGAAGTTACAATCGGCGGACAAACAATTTTAATAGACCCTTTAAGAGTTATTAGGGCATAGTTTTGAGGTGAGTATCTATGTTGGTACATATCCCTAAAGCCGTAGAGCTAATACTTGGTGATATTGTTTCAAGAATTAAGGAAACTGTTAATATTACAAGGATTATGCTTTATGGTTCTTATGCAAATGGGACTTACAATCCACAAAGTGATTTGGATATTGCAGTTTTTATAGAGGATGGGACTATCAGCACCATTGATGCATATAGATATGTTAAAAAGATATGTACTATGTATGATGCGGATATTCAGCCCCAAATCTTTTATGAAAGCGAATATAAAAATCCTATGGGTATCGTTGAGGAAGTTGTGCAATACGGTATAGAAATAACTAACTTTAACATTTTATCCCGTACGCTAAGTCGAAAATAAATTTATATCAAAAAGTTACGGAGCATATTTTATGGAAGGAATATTTTTCCAAAAAGAGGGAACTAAACTTCTTAGCATCAACCAAAACAACAATAATTTGGCTTTTCTTGCGGGTTGTGATTCAACTGAAATTATGGTTCAAACAATCAATCCGGATTCTCTTACTTATATAACACCGGGTGATGATCCCAGTTTAATGGAATTTTTCTATGTTATAGACGGTGATATTACCTTGATATTTGAAAATAGGGAAGAGGTTGTTAAGGCGGGCGAGTCCTTCTATGTTTTAAATCTTGAAAAAGAGGTTCTTATTAAGTGTAATAACTTTGTTAAGTTGTTATACGTTACAAGCAAACCTGTTTTTAATTCCTTATGCTCGTATTTAGGTGATTTGAACGACCTTTTATATCAAACAGATGTGAAGGATAAATACACATACGGTCATGGAAAAAGAGTTATGGAATATTCAATTAAAATATGCTCTAAATTAAAATTAACGGGAAATATGCTGGAAAATATCTCTGTTTCTTCATTGTTTCACGATGTTGGAAAGTGCTATATACCAATTGAAATTCTGAATAAGAATGGTAAATTAACAAAAGAAGAATATGTTTATATTTTAAAACATCCTGTTCATACTAGAGTATTGCTTGAAAAACATTTTGGATCTAAAATAGCCGAAATTGCAGAAACTCATCATGAACGTCTTGATGGCAGCGGTTATCCTTATGGCTTATGCGGCGAGGATATTGGCTTGGAGGGTAGAATTATCGCTGTTGCTGATACCTTTGATGCTATGACAACGGACAGGCCTTATAAATTAGGCAAATCCTTTCCGGATGCCATTGAGGAGCTTAAAGATTTAGCGGAAAAAGGCTTATATGATAAGGCTGTTGTTGAAGCACTTGAGGAGCTTTGTCAAAATAACGAATTGTAGTTAATACATTTATTATATTCAGATTGGGTTGTGGGTGAATTATGACATCTTATGAGAAATATAAATATTGGGTATTATTATCTGATTATGATATTGATACAGTGAAGGTTTTGATTGAAGGTCAACGCTGGCTTTATGTTGCATGTGTTTGTGAACAAGCAGTGGAGCGTCTTTTAAAAGGAATTTATGTTTATCACATAAATAAAGAGGTTCCAAAATCAAAAAACATAACATTTATATTTAATAAAATCAGTAAAGAAGAAAACTTTTTAAAATCTGTTGACATAGAAAAATTTAATGAAGAAAAATTAATTTATGAGGAGATTTTAATAGACTTAATGTTTTATCATATTTCTGATTATCCTTTTTCCTATGTTAAGGTTATGGACCGTTTTATCAGTGAAAAAACGGCGAAGGATATTTACGAGAAAACGGTTAAAACATTAAACTGGTTAAAATCCTTTCAGAAAGAAGAAATATAAAATAAAAAGCCACAATGTGAAAATAAAATTGTGGCTTTTATCTTGCAGAGGGGTATGTATATGAAAAAAATATTTAGGGAAATAGCGTTATTGCTAGTTTTGGTTTTGATAAGCTTAAATACAGGCTGTGCAAATAAAAAGGACTATGCTTTGGTTGTGGGATGTGAGCAGTTCAGTGGCGTTTTCAGCCCTTTTTTTGCTGTGACAGATTATGATGCAGATGTTGCAAATATGACGGGAATTACCCTTTTAAAAACCGACCCAACCGGCGCGCTGACCAGCTTCGCCAGTGAATATATACCTCCGCAGGAAATTAAGAACAGCAATGGTGATACCGAAAAGACTATATATACCTTTAAATTGGTTAAAAACATTAAGTTCAGCGACGGAACCTATATGACGGCAGATGATGTTATGTTTTCCTTCAAGGTCTTGTGCGACCCTTCCTACGATGGAATTTCAAATATTTCAACCCTTCCTATTATTGGTATTAATGAATATAAATACGACGATTTAAATTATCAGACAATAATTGACGATTTAAGTAAAAAATCCAAGAATATCAATCAAGATGAGCTTTATGCTTTTATAACCAAAAGCGCCGCCAAGGATTATGAAGAGATGGGCGAAGAAGCGGTAGTTCAATATATTGGCTTTGAAAACACCGAAAATTTGCAGGATAAGCAAAAGACGGATGCAATAATAAAAGCATATGCGGATTACGAATTTAAAAATTCTGCTGATTATTATTTTCCACTTGCAGAGGAGGATAAATTTAAAGCCTTAAATCAAGAATATTTTGCAAATAATTCAAAAAATAGCAAGCCTAAGGTAACAGAAATTTCCGGCATTAAAAAAGTTGATGACCTTACTGTGACGGTTGAAATTGCAGGAGTTAGCCCTGTTGCATTATGGGATTTGGGAAGCGTCAACATTGCGCCTTTAAATTATTATGGCAAGGGCAATAATAATTCTGTTTATGAAAAGGGCAATTTGGCGATTGTGAAGGAGAAAAACAGTCTGCCAAAGGGTGCAGGTCCTTATGTTTTTCAAAAGTATGAAAATAACGTTGTAACTTTTAATGCTAATCCACATTATTTTAAGGGCAAGCCTAAAATTGCATCAATTAAGTTTCAGGTTGTTAATTCCGCAAACAGGATTGAAAGCATTGCAAAAGGCGAATTGGATATAGCGGATGTTATGGCAACAAAAGAGGCATTGCAAGCAGTTAAGGAAAAGAATTTACACTATTCGTTAGTTGGCAATTTAGGCTATGGATATATCGGAATTAATTCTAAGAGAATTTCTGATATAAACGTCCGAAAAGGGCTGATGCATTTAATGAACAGAGCGCCAGCTGTTGATTCCTATTACGGTGAATTGGCAACTGTTATTGAAAGACCATTATCAAAAACCTCGTGGGCATATCCTAACGGAGCAATGGAGGTTTATCCCTTTAACCCTCAAGCTGCCCTTGAATATTTCGAAAAAGCAGGCTATGTGCAAGCCACGGTTTCGAATAAAACTGTGCTGAAAAAGGGAAACAATCAGCTTAAAATTCAGGTTGGCATTGGCGGAGAAGGAATTATGGACCATCCTTCTGCACCTATATTAACTCAAATGAAGCTTGAACTTGAAAAAATGGGCGGAATTTTAGATATAGTAGATTGCGATATGAGCCTTCTTGTGGAAAATTTGGATGGAGGTAAATGGGATATGTGGGCGGCATCTTGGGAGCTTACCATAGACCCGGACGTTTATCAGAAATATTACAGCGGCGCACCCTCTAATTATTATGGCTTGGAAAACAAGGAGCTTGATGATTTGCTGGTTAAGGCGCGCTCTATCAATAATATTGAGCAAAGAAAGGTATATTATGAAAAATGCTTTGATATTGTTATGAACGAGGCGGTGGAGATGCCTGTTTATCAAAGAATGAATATGTATGTTTATAACAAAAAAACATTGGATATAAATTCTCTTCCGAAAAATATAACAACCTTTTATGACTATTTTGCAGAAATTGAAAATTTAAAACTTTTATCAAGATAATTTGCTGAAAGAAATGGAGCAGAGGGATGAAAAAGTATATTATTAAAAGAACATTTATAAGCCTTTTAATACTTTTATTCCTGTCTGCTCTTATTTATTTTTTAATCAGGCTTATGCCCGGTGATTATGTTAAAAACACAATTGTAGGTAATACAAAAATTACATACGAAATGAAAAATTCGCTTATAGCAAGCTATGGGCTAAACGAGGGCATAGTATCGGGCTATTTTAAGTGGATTGCAAGTGCGCTTAGCGGAAGCTTTGGAACCTCATTTATTTATAAAATCCCTGTTTCGGAGGTTATCGGCAAAACTATATGGGTAACCCTTTTTATTTCTGTTGTTTCTTTTGTTTTGGAAATTGTGATTTCGATTTTTTTAGGTATTGCTTCCGCAGTTAATAAGAACAAAATAACGGATAATATTATATCTGCCTTGTCAATTGTGGGAATATCAATGCCGGGGTTTTTCTTTGCGGTTATATTGCAAAAAATATTTGCAATTCAGCTTCCGCTTTTTCCTGTTTCGGGGCTTGTTAGCGTTAGGGAGGATTACACAGGAATTTATTTGGCTTTTGATATGCTTTGGCATTTATTTTTGCCTGTTTTAGTTATTGTGCTTACGGGTATTGGCTCATATACTAAATTTATCAGAACAAATACCCTTGAAATTTTAAATTCTGATTTTGTTTTAACTGCTCGTGCGAAGGGATTGTCGGGCAGAGCCGTAATAACAAGGCACGTTTTTCCAAACACGCTGGTTCCTTTAATTTCTATAATAAGCACTCAAATTCCAACGCTCTTTACAAGAACCTTAATAGTTGAACAAATTTTTTCAATTCACGGGTTTGGCTATGCGGCATTTGCAGCAATGAAAATGTCCGACACTCCGCTTATAATGGGGTTCACAATCTTTTTAGCATTGATTACAATTATCTCAATTTTGATAAGTGATATTTTGTATGCTGTGGCGGACCCACGCATTCGGCTTGGGAAGGGGTGAAAATATTTTGCATGATAAAAGAACTGTTTTCGGCATAGTTTTAGGATTGGCGATTATTATATTTTCCTTTGTGTGTCCTTTGTTTATAAGCCATGGCGAATATGAAATATTCTATATAAAAGATGGGATAGAGCTTTCCGGCGATTATTCCTTAACCGAAAAGGGAATAAAAATAAATTCATTTGTACCGCCCACAGCCTCTCACCCTTTAGGAACAGATAAAGAGGGCAGAGATATATTAATAAGGCTTATGTATGGCGGACAGATATCCCTTAGTGTGGCATTTATAACTATTTTACTGGAGGGATTGCTTGGCACTGTTTTGGGATTGCTTGCAGGCTATTTCGGCAGGCGTACGGATGAGCTTATAATGCGTTTTGTTGACGTTGTAAACTGTATCCCCGATTTGCCTGTGATTCTTATTCTAAGCTCGTTAACTACTAATTTTAGCGTAAATCCACGGCATAAGATTTATAATCTTGTTGCCTTAATTGCTTTTTTTGGTGCAATGAAGGTTACAAGGGTTGTTAGAGGGCAAGTGCTTTATATTAAAGAGCAGGAATATATCCTTGCCGCAACTGCTGTGGGAATTGGTACATACAGAAAAATTATAAGGCATATTTTGCCTAACGTGATGCCACAAATTATTATAATGTCAATGACGGGAGTGGGTTTTGTTATTTTAACAGAATCAGCCTTAAGTTTTTTGGGGTTCGGATTGCCATATCCCTATGCTTCATGGGGGAATATGATAACAGCGGTAAGCGATTTTTCTGTTTTGGCGAAGCACGCAAATATTTGGTTTCCAGCAGGCGCTTTAATTTTTTTGACGGTTTTATCCTTCAATTTAATTGGTGAAGGTTTAAAGGAAGCGCTAATAGGATAGGCGGAATGGAGCTTTTTATGATTTTAAAAATAGAAAATTTAAGCGCAGGCTTTGATAAAAATCAAATATTAAAAAATATTTCTTTTAATGTTCCCAAGGGCAAAATAGTTGCCTTGGTGGGCAATTCGGGGTGCGGAAAAACCGTAACAGGGCTTTCTGTTATGGGGCTTTTAAAGTGGTATGGTGGCAGTACTTCAGATGGCGAAATTTTGTATAATTATAATGGAAATACAGTTGACATAACAAAATTATCTGAGGTTGAGCTTGAAAAAATAAGAGGGAGTGAAATATCAATGATATTTCAAAATCCTCAGTCAAGCCTTAATCCTATTATGAAAATCGGCAGTCAGCTTGAAGAGGTTTTAAAAAAAGATAATCAAAACATATCACAATCAGATGCAAAAGACATTATTTATGATAGGTTTAAAGCTGTTGGGCTTTATGATGCTGATAGAATATATAATTCATATCCATTTCAGCTTTCAGGTGGAATGTGCCAAAGAATAATGATTTCAATGTGTCTTTTATCAAGTCCTTCACTGATTATTGCGGACGAGCCTACTACGTTTTTGGACTGTGCAACCGAAGCGCAAATTTTAACTATTTTGAAGAATATAAATTTAAAGAATAAATGCAGTATAATTTTTATAACTCACAATTTAAAACTTGCACTTGAATTCGCAGATAATATAGTGGTTATGAATAACGGAGAAATTGTTGAAAGCGGCGAAATTTCAGAAATTTTTAATTCGCCCAAGCATCCCTTTACCATAAGGCTTTTAAATTCAATATATTAAGGTGAGTGCTTATGCAGGAGAATATTTTGAATGTTAGGAATTTATCCAAGCATTATGCTGATAGAAATAAAAATATTTTAAAAGCTGTTGATGATGTAACCTTTTCGATTAAAAAAGGTTCTATTTTTGCGCTTATCGGTGAATCCGGCTGCGGAAAAACAACCTTGGCAAAAACAATTTTAAAATTGACCGAGCCAACAGACGGTGAGGTTATCTTCAATGGGATTGATATAACAAAACTTAGTGAAAAAAGCTTGCGAAGCCTACGCCATAAAATGCAGATTATATTTCAAAATCCCTATTCTTCTTTAAATCCAAGGATAAAGGTTGGGGAAATTATTAAGGAAGGAATAACCGAAAATAAAATTGTTCATAAAAAAGATATAAATGAATTTTTTGAAAATATCATAAACGAGTGTGAGATTGACAAAGCCCTTTTAAGCCGCTATCCTGATAAATTATCGGGAGGAGAGCGCCAGCGAATTTCAATTGCAAGGGCGCTTGCCTTAAAGCCTCAATTTGTAATTGCGGACGAAATTATTTCATCACTGGATAAAGAAGTTGCCAAGCAGATTTTGGATTTGGTTTTAAGGCTTAAAAACAATTACAATATTTCATTTTTGTATATATCACACGATATTTCAAGTGTTAAATATATTGCGGATTATATTGCCGTTATGCAATCGGGCAAAATTGTGGAGCAGGGTGAACGGAATGAAATAATAAACAGTCCCAAAAATGAATATACAAAATTACTTTTAAATCAATATATATAATTGATAAGGTCGAGCGGATTATATTATCCGCTCAATCTTTTTGTTCGTTTTTTTCTTTATTTTTATGCTCATTTTTTTCTTTGTTTTTTTCATCGATTATTTCATAAAGCTTTTTAAGTGAATCGCTTAATCCGCCCACGCTGTCTATCAATCCGCCCTCAACAGCTTCCTCTCCAAAAAGTATTGTTCCAACGTCGTTTGCAATTTCGCCTGTTTCAATCATAAGAGCATTTATTTGTTCCTTGCTCATTTTGCAATTACTTGCAATAAAGTTTATAATTCTATCTTGCACCTTGTTAAAATATTCGTAGGTTTGAACAGCCCCAATCATAAGACCGTTCATTCTTATGGGGTGTATCGTCATGGTTGCACTGGTTACAATAAAAGAATAATTAGATGCAACGGCAAGGGGAACTCCTATGCTGTGTCCGCCGCCTAAAACCAATGAAACAGTGGGTTTAGTCATGGTGGATATCATTTCCGCAATTGCAAGCCCTGCTTCAACATCGCCGCCTACGGTATTTAAAATGATAAGTAGTCCTTCAATTTCCTTATCCTCCTCAATGCGCACAAGGGTTGGAATTACATGCTCGTATTTTGTTGCTTTGTTTTGAGGCGGCAAAACCATATGACCTTCAATTTGACCGATAATAGTTAAGCAATGAATATTGTGCGGCCCGTTTTTTATTGGAGTTGAAACCGCTTCCGCTGCCATTTGTTCGTTTTCCAAAATATCACGCTCCTTAATTTGTAGTATTCTAAAAATTATAATTATTATGCTAAAAATATTATTAAATTCGCCCTATTGTAATAAGCAATAAATTTTGATATAATATTATAAGATTGGAGAGATGTATATGCCTATTAAAATTGAAAATAAGCTTCCTGCAAAAAAAATATTGGAGGGTGAAAATATTTTTGTGATGACGGAAAAACGAGCTATGACTCAGGATATCCGCCCTCTTAAAATTGCCATACTTAACCTGATGCCAACTAAAATCACAACAGAAACTCAACTGCTCCGATTACTGGGAAACACACCGTTGCAGGTTGATGTTGAGCTTATTAAGACTGATAGCTATCAAAGCAAAAACACCTCCGAGGATCATTTGCTTAATTTTTATAAAACCTTTGAAGAAGTTAAACATAAAAAATATGATGGTATGATAATCACCGGTGCGCCTGTGGAAAAAATGGAATTTGAGGAAGTTGATTATTGGGAAGAGCTTTCTAAAATTATGGAATGGACTAAAACCAATGTTACTTCCACATTCCATATTTGCTGGGGTGCGCAGGCTGGTCTTTATTATCACTATGGAATAAAAAAATATGATTTAGAGCATAAGCTTTTCGGCATTTTTGAGCATAGAGTAATAAGAAAGACAAAAATGTTAATGCGCGGTTTTGATGACGTTTTTTACGTCCCTCATTCACGTCATACGGAAATTCTTGAGGAGGATATTAAAAAGGTTCCCGAGCTGGAGATTCTATCGGTTTCCCAAAAGGCAGGGGTTCATATTGTTGTTTCAAAGGGAGGAAAGCAAATTTTTGTTACAGGTCATTCGGAATATGATGATGTAACACTTAGCCAAGAGTATTACAGGGACATTGATAAGGGTATGGATATTGCAGTACCGGAGAATTATTTTCCGGATAACGACCCTAAAAAAAGCCCTATGGTTAAGTGGCGCGCCCATGCAAATTTGCTTTTTTCAAACTGGCTTAACTATCATGTTTATCAAGCAACTCCTTATGATATTAATGAAATAAGATAAAAGGTATTTACAAATATGTAAAAAAATGATAAAATAGTATGTATATTTTAATTTAAAAAGCACCCGATAGGAAAAAAGATGGGAGAAAAGATTATGGCGAAGCATATATTATCAGTTCTTACGGAAAATAAGGCAGGTGTTTTAAGCAAGGTATCCGGGCTTTTCAGCCGCAGAGGCTTTAATATTGACAGCCTTGCAGTTGGTCCTACTCAAGACGATAGCATATCCCGTATGACGATTGTTGTGGACGGGGATGACTATATAGTCGAGCAGGTTTCCAAACAGCTTGACAAGCTGATTGATGTTATCAAAATTAAACAGTTGGAAAAATCCGATATCGTTTCTCGTGAGCTTGCGCTTATTAAGGTTTCAGCAAATAATCAATCAAGGCAGGAAATTATTCAGATTGTTGATATTTTCCGTGCTAAAATAGTTGATGTTTCACACGAGTCACTGGTTATTGAGATGGTTGGGCCTTACGATAAACAGCAGGCAATGATTGATCTTTTATCGCCATTCGGTATTATTGAGCTTGTTAAAACAGGCATGATATCTATCGAACGCGGTACAAATATAATAAGCAAATAATTTTACGGTCGATTTAATTCGGCAGAATGGAGTGGGACAAAATGGCAAAAATGTATTACGAAAAGGATTGTAACCTTGAATTACTTAAAAAAAGGAAAGTAGCTGTTATTGGCTATGGCAGCCAAGGACACGCACATGCCCTCAACCTTCACGATAGCGGAGTGGACGTAACTGTTGGTCTTTATAAAGGCAGCCCTTCTTGGGATAAAGCTTTAAATGCAGGGCTTAAGGTTTCAACTGTTAGTGAAGCTGCTGAATATGCAGATGTAATTATGATTTTGCTTCCTGATGAAAAACAGTCGAAAATTTATTATGAAAGCATAGAATCCAACTTAAAAGCAGGAGATATTTTAGTATTCGCACATGGTTTTAACATTCATTTTAATCAAATTAAGCCTCCTGTTGATGTTGACGTTATTATGGTTGCGCCAAAAGGCCCGGGGCATACTGTTCGCAGTCAGTATCAGGAAAACAGAGGAGTTCCATGCTTAATCGCAGTTTATCAGGATGCTACGGGAAATGCTAAGGACTTCGCACTTTCATGGGCAATGGGAATTGGCGGCGCTCGTGCAGGAATTTTGGAAACAACCTTTAAAGAAGAAACAGAAACAGATCTTTTTGGTGAACAGGCAGTTCTTTGCGGCGGTGTTTCCGCACTTATGAAGGCAGGCTTTGAAACATTGGTAGAAGCTGGATATCAGCCTGAAAGCGCATATTTTGAATGTGTGCATGAAATGAAGCTTATTATAGACCTTGTTGTTCAGGGCGGGCTTGGTTATATGAGGTATTCAATCAGCGATACTGCCGAGTATGGTGATTATGTTATCGGAAATAGGATTATTACAGAAGAAACCAAAAAAGAAATGAAAAAGGTTTTGACAGAAATCCAAAACGGAACCTTTGCAAGAAACTGGATTGCAGAAAATCAAGTTAACAGACCTCATTTTCTTGCAATGCGCAGAATTGAAAGCGAGCATCAGGTTGAAAAGGTTGGCAGTGAGCTTAGAAAAATGATGACTTGGCTTAAATAATCGGTTAACATAAAATGTGTTTGTAACATAAATTTAACATATTATTAACAAAAAGATTGCTTATTTAGCAGTTATCCACACAGTTATCCACTTTATCCACAGATATATTATGTAATGTTGAAAAGGAGGGGTTATTTATAAATATTAAAGAACAACTAAATTTTTACAGTAAAATGGCAAAGGATAAAAGTTTAATTGATACCCAGCTTTACACAAAATACGAAGTTAAGCGTGGACTTAGGGATATAAGCGGTAAGGGCGTTTTGGCAGGGCTAACGGATATTTCCGAGGTTCGTGCTTATATTATTCAGGATAATGACCTTATACCTTGCGAAGGTAAATTGTTTTATCGGGGATTGGATATTGAAGATATTATTGCAGGTTTTTTGAAGGATGACAGATTTGGTTTTGAGGAGGTTTGCTATCTTTTAATGATGGGGCAACTTCCGGATAAACAGCAGTATAGTGATTTCAGGCAGCTGCTTGCACAATGCGCAACCTTGCCAAATGGATTTGTTAGGGATACAATTATGCACGCACCAAGCTGTGATATGATGAACAGCTTGTCTAAAAGCGTTTTGACTCTTTATTCCTATGATGAAAAGGCGGACGACACAAGCATAACGAATGTTATAAGGCAATCTATCGAGCTTATTGCAAAATTCCCTTTGATGGCTGTTTACGGTTATCAAGCGTATATGCGTGTGCATAAGCAAAAAAGCTTGGTTATTCATGCGCCATTGGAGGAATTATCAGTTGCAGAGAATATTTTGCGTATGCTAAGGGCAGACTCTAAATATACTAAGCAGGAAGCGCAAATTTTGGATTTGGCTCTTGTGCTTCATGCAGAGCATGGAGGAGGAAATAATTCTACATTTACAAACCATGTGGTAACCTCATCGGGAACAGATACTTATTCTGCAACAGTTGCTTCTCTTGCTTCATTGAAAGGTCCAAAGCATGGCGGTGCAAACATTAAGGTTGTTCAAATGTTTGAGGATATTAAAAAATATGTTAAGAACTGGCATGATGATGACGAAGTTCGTGTATATATCGAAAAGCTTTTAAATAAAGAAGCTTTTGACAAAAGCGGGCTTGTTTATGGTATAGGTCATGCTGTATATTCATTGTCAGACCCTCGCGCACTCATATTTAAAAGCTATGTTAAGCAATTGGCAGAGGGTAAAGGTATGATGGATGAATACGTTTTATTTGAAAAGGTGGAACGTTTAGCGCCAGAGGTTATAGGCAGAGTAAGAAAAATGTATAAGGGTGTTAGTGCAAATATTGATTTTTATTCCGGCTTTGTATATAAAATGCTTGGATTGCCCGAGGAGCTTTATACTCCATTGTTTGCCATTGCACGAATTGCAGGCTGGAGTGCTCATAGAATTGAAGAAATTGTAAATGCAGGTAAAATAATAAGACCTGCTTATAAATCTGTTGCCGCTTATACCGAATATGTACCTATGGAAAACAGATAATAATTTACTAATTAACATAAAAGGGAGGATAAACAAATGAGTGGTTTAAAAGGATCAAGAACAGAAGCAAATTTAATGGCAGCTTTTGCAGGTGAAAGCCAGGCGAGAAATAAATACACTTACTATGCAAGCAAGGCGAAAAAAGATGGTTACGAGCAAATTGCAAATTTGTTTTTACAAACTGCCGATAATGAAAAAGAGCACGCTAAAATTTGGTTTAAGCTATTGCACGATGGTATTCAGGATACTATGACTAATTTAAAGGATGCCGCAAGCGGTGAGCATTATGAATGGACGGATATGTACGCCGGTTTTGCAAAAACTGCAAAAGAAGAAGGGTTTAACCATATTGCATTTCTTTTTGAAGAAGTAGCTAAAATTGAAAAAGAGCATGAAGAAAGATATCTTGCACTTCTTTCAAATGTTGAAGAGCAAAAAGTATTTAAAAAGGACGAAAAGGTTGTTTGGCAATGTGCAAATTGCGGACATATCCACGAAGGCACAGATGCTCCGGGAATTTGCCCTGTTTGTGACCATCCTCAGGCATATTTTCAAATATTAGCAAAAAACTATTAAAAACAAATATATTATAGTGTTAAAACGCAGCGGTGAATTTTGCCGTTGCGTTTTTTTATTGCATAGGAAATTGCTAAATTTCTATGCAATAAAAAACATCGAATTATTCCTTGGCAAATGCTTACGGCTTCGCACCTAAAGCGCCAGCGGCGCTTTGTTCTATTTTAAAATCAGCAAAAAATAATTTATAGCAATAGATGAATTGAAATTAGTATTAGATAAATTTGCTCAAAATGTTGAATTTCTTAAATATGGGTTGATTGTTGGCATGCAATGTGTTATAATTATTTAATCGAAATTTAGAATGGAGAAAATTATGATTAGCACAAGCGGTATCACATTGCGTTTTGGAAAACGCGCACTTTTTGAAGATGTAACCATAAAATTTACACCGGGCAATTGCTACGGACTTATTGGGGCAAACGGTTCGGGAAAATCAACCTTTTTGAAAATTTTAGCAGGAGAGATAGAGCCAAGCAAGGGAGAGGTTATCATTCCCCAAAAGGCACGTCTTGCGGTTTTAAAGCAGGACCATTTTGCTTATGATGATTGTCAGGTTATTCAAACGGTTATTATGGGGCATGCAAGGCTTTATGAAATTATACAGGAAAAAGAAGTTATATATGCAAAATCTGATTTTTCCGACGAGGATGGAATGAAAATTGCTGAATTAGAGGGCGAATTTGCAGAGCTTAACGGTTGGGAGGCGGAATCGGAGGCGGCAACCCTTTTAAACGGGCTTGGCATTGGTGATGATTTGCATTATAAATATATGAAGGAGTTAGACGGCGGTGAAAAGGTTAAGGTTCTTCTTTCACAGGCACTTTTTGGTAATCCTGATGTTCTGCTTTTGGACGAGCCTACAAACCATTTGGATTTGGCATCAATAAACTGGCTTGAAAACTTTTTGTCCGATTTTGAAAACACTGTTATCGTTGTTTCTCATGATAGGCATTTTTTAAATCAGGTTTGCACAAATATTGCAGATATTGATTATGGTAAAATTCAGCTTTATATGGGTAATTATGATTTTTGGTATGAATCCAGCCAATTGGCGCTTAAACAAGTAAATGAGCAAAACAAAAAGAACGAGGCTAAAATAAAGGAATTGCAAGAGTTTATACAGCGCTTTAGCGCAAATGCTTCTAAATCAAAGCAGGCAACTTCACGAAAAAAATTGTTGGATAAAATTACTGTGGAGGATATAAGGCCTTCATCTCGCAAATATCCGTTTATAAATTTTAAGCAGGAGCGTGAGGTTGGCAACGATTTGCTTTTTGTTACAGATCTTAGTGCAACCATTGATGGGCAGAAGATTTTTGATAAAATCAGCTTTTCTATGAACAAGGGTGATAAAATTGCATTGGTAGGGCCGGACAGCCTTGCAAAAACAACCCTTTTTAAAATTTTAACAGATGAATTTAAGCAGGAAAGCGGAGAATACAAGTGGGGAGTAACCACAACGGTTGCTTATTTCCCTAAGGATAATAACGAATATTTTGATAATATAAGCCTTAATTTGGTGGATTGGCTTCGCCAGTATTCTGTCGAAAAGGACGAAACCTTTATCAGAGGATTTTTGGGACGAATGCTGTTTTCCGGTGAGGAATCTCAAAAACAGGCGAAGGTTTTATCGGGTGGAGAGAAGGTTCGTTGTATGCTTTCTAAAATGATGCTTAGCGGGGCGAATATTTTAATATTGGATGAGCCTACAAACCATTTGGATTTGGAATCCATAACTGCTCTTAATAACGGGCTTATAGATTACAAGGGAAGCATGATTTTTACATCTCATGACCATCAGTTTGTTCAGACGGTTGCAAACAGAATTATGGAGATTACTCCAAACGGACTGATAGACCGAATGGCAACCTTTGATGAATATTTCGAAAGCGAAGAAATTGCACAGCTTAGAAATAAAATGTATTCAAACGAATAGAAATTAGTATCTGAAATTGCTGATAATAATGCTGTGGGAGTTTTTGTGGCTGGAACTAAAGTGATTATAAAACAAAAAAATGGTGCTGTATCAATAAGATACAGCACTATTTTTATAGGTTACGCAATTTTGTTAAAGTTTAAAGCAAGTTGAGATTTTTTCCTCGAACCTGTATTCTTGTGCATAATGCCTTTGCTAACTGCTTGATCTAATTTTTTTACAGCTAATTTGTAAGCGGCTTCAACCTCTGCCTTGTTGCCTTGCTCAGCAAGTAGCTCGAATTTTTTTATATAAGTTTTCAGCTGTGATTTAATCATTTGGTTACGCAATGTTTTAGTTTTAATAACTTTAACCCTTTTTTTAGCGGATTTTATGTTTGGCAAATCTTTCACCTCCTGAATGTTAATGTACAAAAGATATTCTAACATATAATAAATAAAATTGCAACACTTTTTTGCATAATTTTCATTTTGATGTAAACATTATTATAAGAGGTGATGAAAATGTTTAATAAACGCACTGATTTAGCACTAGAAGCGCAAGAAATGTGTGGCACAACTCATGCGGAGGGTGTTAGTGTTGATACGCAGAAGCTGGAGGAGCTTAGCATTTCCAGAGTTTGTATAACCAATAAGCATGGCGAGAATTTATTGAAAAAGCCACAGGGAACCTATGTTACATTGGAAATACCATCTGCAATACACAAGGAACAAAGGATTTATGAACATACTATTTCTGTTTTAGCAGAGGAATTAAAAAAAATAGTAAATTTAAAGGATACCGATACTGTTTTGGTGGTAGGGCTTGGAAATTGGAATATAACTGCTGATGCGCTTGGACCAAGGGTTGTTTCTGCACTGCTTGTTACCAGACATATGTTCGAAATGATGCCTGAGGAAATAGAAGAAGGAATTCGTCCCGTTTGCGCTATATCACCTGGGGTTTTGGGAATTACGGGGATTGAAACTGGCGAAATTGTGCGTGGAATTGTTGAAAAAATCAAACCCCAGCTTGTTATCGCAATTGATTCCCTTGCTTCACGAAAATTAGAGCGAATAAGCACAACCATTCAAATTTCAAATACAGGCATCACTCCCGGGGGTGGAATAGGAAATGTACGCTTGGCGCTTAACGAGCAAACTCTTGGGGTGCCTGTTATAGCAATCGGAGTTCCGACAGTTGTTGATGCCGCCACAATGGCAAGCGATACAATAGATTTGGTTTTGGACAGGCTTATGAGTGAGGTTGAAGAAAACTGTGATTTTTATAAAATGCTTAAAAATGTGAATAGAGATGAAAAATATCAGTTAATAAACGATGCTTTAAGTGCATCCAGCGAAAATTTGGTTGTTACACCAAAGGAAGTGGATGAAATAATAGAAGAAATATCCGAATTGATTGCAAACAGTATTAACATTGCTCTTCACAGTAGCCTAACCATTAATGATTTGAATAAATATCAATAGCATATTGCCCCTTTAAATGCATATAATTGTTTTAAAGGGGGTGAACCAATGAAAATTAACAAAATTTTATGTATTGCTGTTTTTACTTTTGCGGTGCTTTCGTTTTTGCTTTTAGGACAAGGTGTTTCTAAGGCGATGGCAAATATTATCAGCTTAAAATCCCTTCGATTTATTATAAGTGAAGCTATACCCATGGTGAAACAGCCCTCCGAAAATAATTTTTCCGTTCAAAAATTTATTTTCGGATTTGATATAAACGACCCTCTTACTATAATTAACAATCAGATGCTTGTTGTAAATGCTGCAAATTATTCTCAGCAGGAGGAAGAAGCAGAGGAAAAAGAAACAATTTCGGCATTGCCAACTCCTGATGCCACTGCCACAGCAAAAACGCCTCAAACCGTTAATAAAATATCAGAAATAACTATAAAGCCTCAAGAGGGCGGAGTATCGGTTAAAAACAATACAAAATATGAGATAAATCCGGATGAGATTTTAAATTCCAAGCTTAATTTTAATTTAAGCAAAAAAGGACCAAAGGTGCTGATTGTGCAAACTCACGCATCAGAATCATATACTCCTTCGGATAAAAACTATTATCTGCCCACAGATAGGGACAGAACAGAGGATAGAAAATATAACGTGGTTCGTGTTGGTGAAGAAATTGCAAATACAATAAAGGGCATGGGAATTGAGGTTATTCACGATACGAAAATTCACGATTATCCATCATATAACGGTTCGTATAAAAATTCTCTTGCAACGGTGGAGGATTATTTAAAGAAGTATCCTTCAATTAAAGTTGTTATTGATGTTCACAGAGATGCAATGATTCAGGCGGACAAAACAAAGCTGAAGCTTTGCACGGATATAGAGGGCAAAAAAACCGCTCAGGTGATGATTGTTACAGGCACGGATCAAGGGGGGCTTACCCACCCTAACTGGCGGGAAAACTTAAAATTTTCGGTTAAACTGCAAAACAGAATAAACAAGATGTACAAAACCCTTGCAAGACCTATTGATTTAAGAAAAGAGAGGTTTAACACACATACAACCTCCGCATCTATTATCGTGGAGGTTGGAAGCAACGGGAACACATTAGAAGAAGCCATAAATGCCGGTGCTTGCTTCGGTAAGGCATTGGGGGCTATGTTAAAGGATATCAAGTGATGAATTTAAAAGTGATATTTATTATGTTAATATTTATATATACCGTAATTTGCGGTTTGATAATAACAGATTGTGCGATTTCTAATTTAACGGGCAGGGCAGAATTTTTGCAGGTTTTCAATGATTGAATCAATATTTTTGCAGGTTACTTCAATATCCGCCCATTTTCTGTAAAGGGGCAGTCTTTCATTGTATATTTCGTACAGTTTGTGCGTACCCTCCTTTAAAAGAGGTCGGTTAGAGGTATCAATTGAAGCTGCTATTGCATTTATATCTCTGTTAAAGAATAGAATAATTCCGTTATTCTTTAGAATTTGCATATTATGCTCGCTTAACACAACTCCGCCGCCGGTTGAAATAACCTGTGGCGCTTTTTGCGCTGTTTTTTCGATCATTTCACTTTCTGTTTGTCTGAATTTTTCTTCACCGTATTCGCTGAAAAATTCGCTTATTTTCATATTGGTTTGCTGTTCGATTTCGGTGTCTATATCAACAAAATCTATGTTCAATCTGCTTGCAATTTGCCTACCTGTTACTGATTTTCCGCAACCCATTACGCCAATCATTACAATGTTTTTATCAAGAGTGGTGAAGGACTGATAATCTCTGCTGATGGACATTAGCTGTTTAAAAAATCTTATTGCAAAAGGTTTAACCCCATCGCTGAAGCTTCCGCATCTGTCTGAAATAAGCTGGTCTTCACGCTCCGGCACAAATATTGCAGAGTTATGCTCTTTTTTATATTCGCCAATATTTTTTGCAATTTCCATTCGCTTTTCAAAAAGCACTGCTATTTCTTTATCTACACAATCTATTTGCTGTCTAAGTTCGTCTAAATTCATAATTATGACCATTAGCCTTTCTTTTGAAGCATCAAATCCGCAATGCCGATTGCAAATGCGCTTTCGGTAACTATCGCACCTCGTTTTGCAATGCATGGGTCGTGCCTGCCGTGGATTATAAAGCTTGCATTTTGGTTTGTTGATATATCAACCGTGCTTTGAGCTTTGCCTATAGAGGCGGTTGGTCTGAAAGCTATTTTGGCAATGATGGGCATACCGTTTGATATACCTCCGTTTATTCCACCACTGTTATTTGTTTTAGTTAAAATTCTGCCGTTTTGGGTGTAAAAGATATCATTAGCGGTGGTTCCACGCATTTTTGAAATTTCAAAGCCTGCGCCGAATTCTACACCCTTAACGCCGGGTATTGAAAACAAAATATGGGAAACAACACTTTCCACACTGTCGAAAAATGGTTCTCCAATTCCAACAGGAACCCCTATTGCAACAGTTTCTACAACTCCGCCGATTGAATCCGATTCGCCTTTTGCATTTATTATTGTCTCCTGCATTTTAAGACCGATATCGTCGTTTAAAACCGCAAAGGCTTTATTTTCAAGAGTGCTTAAAATGTCCTCATTTACTATGATGCCAAAGTGCTCGTCCGCAATATCGCCGATGCTTAAAATGTGGCTTCCGATTTTAACACCCTTTGTTTTTAAATACATTTTGGCAATTGCTCCTGCCGCAACAAATGCAGCGGTAACCCTTGCTGAAAAATGCCCTCCGCCACGATAATCGTTGTTTCCTTCATATTTTATGTGCGCTGTGTAATCCGCATGAGAGGGACGCATAAAATTTTTGGTCTGCTCATAATCTCCGGAGCGTGTGTTTGTATTTGGAATGAAAATGCAAATTGGCGCACCTGTTGCTTTGTTATCCATAACGCCGCTTAAAATTTTATATTCATCTGCTTCAAGACGGGAGGTGGAAAATTTATCGTGACCTCCTGCCCTTCTTAAAAGCTCGGTTTTAATTAATGCTTCATCTATCACAAGCCCTGCCGGAATACCGCAAAGGGTGACACCCACGCCTTCACCATGGGATTCGCCGAAAATTGCAACTTTTAAATTATTCCCCCACATTCCACTCATCAATAATACCTCCTAAACTCTTGAAATCCTCCCAAAAATTCGGATAAGATTTTTTAACGCAATCACTGCCTTCAAGGACAACAGCTTCGCCGCAACAGGTGGATGCAATCGCAACCGCCATAGCAATTCTATGGTCATTACAGCTTTCGGTTTTCCCGCCCGTAAGGGTGCTTGCACCTTCAATAATAAGTCCGTCATTTCTTTCGATAACTGTGGCACCCAAGGTATTAAGCTGTTGTGTTATTGCGGATAATCTGTCGCTTTCCTTAATTCGCAAGCGTGCCGCATTTTTAATGCGTGTTTCACCTTTTGCAAGTGAAGCTAAAACTGTGATTATGGGAACCAAATCCGGAATTTGCGCAACGTCAATCTCACAGCCGTGCAATTGTGTGGGAACTGCGGCGATACCGTTGTTTTCACAAACTATTTTACCACCCATTTTTTCTATAACATCTATTATATTTTTATCCCCTTGCATGCTGTTAAGGTTAAGCCCTTTACACACAACAAAGCTTCCCAGCGCCCCTGCCGCTAAGAAAAACGCTGCCTGAGAAAAATCACCCTCAACCACATAATCGGCAGGCTTATACTGCTGGTTGCCGTGTATTCTGAAGGAATTATAATTGTTATTTGTTACAGTTATTCCAAATTTTTGAAGGGTATCAATTGTCATATCAACATAGCCTTTAGATTCAAAAGGGGTTGTTATTTTAATTTCACTATCGAAGGGATAAAGAGGAAGGGAAAAAAGCAGACCGCTTACAAACTGACTGCTTACATTACCTTCAATTTCAATAACTCCGCTTATATCACCGCTATTTACCGTAAGCGGTAAAAAACCGCTTTGTGTTTCGTAGGAAATTTTAGTTTTTTCAAAAATATTATAATAGGAATTAAGAGGTCGCTCCGGAAGCCTTCCTTTTCCCGTGAAGGTAACACTTGTTTTGTTATGTAGTGCAATTGGTATTAAAAAACGAAGGGTAGAGCCGCTTTCGCAGCAGTCTATTGTTATGCTTTTATCTGATTTTAAAGCTGCGCTGCCATCAATAATTAGCTTGCTGCCCTCTTTTTTTATTATTGCGCCAAGTGTGCACATAGCTTCAATGGTTGCGTCAATATCTTCCGAATATCCAACATTTTCAATGGTTGAAACACCATTTGCAAGTGAAGCGCAAATGATTGCTCTGTGGCAAAGTGATTTTGATGGTGGAATATTAACGCTGCCGTTTAACTTTGATGGAGTTATCATTATATTGTTCATAACAGATTTATTGCCTCCTGCTTGCTCATTTTTTTAATTTGACATCTGCCGATTTCGTCCAGAAAAATCAGATTGATATTATCATTTTCCGATTTTTTATCAAGCACCATGGCGGAAGAAAGATTTTTTTTGTCAATATTAAGCTCAAATGGCAGATTGTATTTTTGCAGAAGCTGTTTAATGGTGTCTGAAGTGCCATATTTTGTTATGCCAAGCTTTTCACCTGCGATTGAAATTTGATACATACCGATTGCAACCGCTTCGCCGTGAGTGTATGTGGTGTAGTTGTAATGATTTTCGATTGCATGCCCTATGGTGTGTCCAAAATTAAGAATCATACGCTCGCCTGTATCAAATTCGTCATTTTCTACAACTTGTTTTTTTATATTACAGCATATTGCAATTATATATGCAATATTACTCTTTGCATCCTTATCAAGCAAAATGCGGAAAAGTTCGGCATCTTTAATACATCCGTATTTTATAACCTCCGCTATACCGTCAGAAAAAACACGGTCAGTAAGTGTGTCTAAACAGATAGGGTCAATAAAAACCGCCTTCGGCTGATAAAAGCTTCCGATAAGGTTTTTGCCTCTGTCTGTGTTTATTGCAACCTTGCCGCCCACAGAGCTGTCCACCTGTGCAAGCAGTGTTGTGGGAACTTGAATAAACGGAACGCCCCTTAGAAAGGTAGATGCGGCAAAGCCTGTTAAATCGCCAATAACGCCGCCACCTAATGCAATTACGGCATCCTTTCTGGTGATTTCAAAATCCGTTAAAAAATCATATACTCTTTGAAGCTGTTTAAAGGATTTTGTTTCCTCTCCGCTTGGTAAAGTCAAAGTTTTGAAGCTTGATTTTATTGATGCTGTAACTTTTTCTAAATAATGCGGCTCAACATTTTCATCGGTTATAACGGCGATTTTCGGATAATCAAGATACTCACCGATTTTTTCAATAATTCCGTTTTCGATATAAATATTATAGCTTTCTTTTAAGTTAACACTAATAACGTTCATTGTCAATTTTCTCCTTAACAAGCCTTACATTTCTCATAATATCTGTAAGTGATTGTTTATCATTGCTAATTATTGCACTTTTGATTTTATCCAGCGATTCGGAAAATCGGTTTATTTCCTCTATTATATTATCCTTATTGCCTAAAAAAAGTTCACACCATAAATTTTCATTTATTTTGGCAACACGGGTTACATCCTCAAAACTGCCGCCCGTAAAGTTTTTATGCTTCACAAGCTGAGGGGTATCGCACATTGCGGTTGCAATAACGTGTGGAAGCTGGCTTGTGTATGCAATAATTTTATCGTGGTTTTGCGCGGTTGTAATCGTAATTGTTGCACAGCCAATGGCTTCTGCTATGCTGCGCACAACACCAATTTGAGCTTCGGTTGCACCTTTTGTGGGCGTAATTATGAAATTAGCCCCGGCAAACATTGTTTCAGCAGAGTTTATAAACCCTGAAACCTCTTTACCAGCCATAGGGTGACCGCCGATGTAGGTTAAATTGTAATCGCCATTTTCAAAAAAATCGGTAAGAGGAGTTTTAATTCCAACCACATCTGTAATGATGCAATCTTTTTTAAATTTACTTATATTTTGTTTGACAAAATCAAGGGAAGCCTCCGGATACAGGCATAAAATTACAACATCGCTTTGCTCTATCGGGTTATCGCACTGCTTTATTATATTGTGCGCAACTGCAAAATCGATAACGTTTTTATCCCGATCTATTCCGTAAACACAAAATGATTTATTATTAAGCGCCCGTGCAACCGAACCTCCGATAAGACCCATTCCAACAACTGTAACCTTCATCATAGCGTTCTGTTCTCTAATTGAGCATATTTATCTAATTTTTTCATTAGATAGTCAAAAGCAGCGGGTGTAAGTGATTGAGGGCCATCACATTTTGCATTTGCAGGGTCGTTATGAACCTCGATAATAACACCGTCCGCACCGGTAACAATAGCCGCCTTTGCAAGAGGTTCAACCATAGAGCTGATTCCCGTCGCGTGTGAAGGGTCCACTATTATAGGCAGATGTGAAAGTTTTTTAATTGCAGGAATTGCGCTGATATCAAGAGTGTTTCTTGTATATGTTTCAAATGTGCGTATTCCACGCTCACATAAAATAACGTTCGGGTTGCCGCCTGCCATAATATATTCGGCAGACATAAGCCATTCCTCGATAGTGTTTGCAAGGCCTCTTTTTAAAAGAATTGGTTTTTTAGTCTTGCCCAACTCCTTTAATAAATCAAAGTTTTGCATATTTCTTGCTCCGATTTGTATTATATCAACATCTGCTTCAAAACGTTCCACTAATTTGGGGGACATTATTTCCGTAACAATAGGAAGACCTGTTTCTTCCTTGGCGTGTTTTAGAAGGGTTAAGCCGTCCGTTTCCAGACCCTGAAAAGCATATGGAGAGGTGCGCGGTTTAAATGCGCCTCCACGAAGGAAGGTTGCGCCGCTTTGCTTAACGGATTTTGCAATTTCCGAAATTTGCTCCTTTGTTTCAACAGAGCAAGGTCCTGCTATAATTGCAAGCTTTTTGCCGCCTATTTTCTGGCCGCATACGTCGATAACAGTATCGGTTGGATGAAATTTTCTGTTGGTTTTTTTAAAAGGCTCGCTCACCTTCATAACCTTATCAACATAAGGGTTAGACATTATCTTTTCTTGGTCCACCGCAATGGTATCACCAACAAGGCCGATTAAAGTGCAAATGGAGCCTTGTGAAATATTAAGCTCCACATTATATTCACTTAGCATATCAGCTACAATTTTAACTTGTTCATTACTAATATTAGGTTTTAATATAACAATCATAATTATGACCATTAGCCTTTCAGGCTCACAAAATTTTATGAAGCTTTTGACCTGCACCAAATCGTGAGCCTGATAAGGTGTATAAATGGTCATATGCGCCTGTTCGTTTCGCAGGTGCAATAAATTCGTGATGGTAAAAGTTCGAAAGGAACTTTCGGATTTTTACCTGCATTTTCATACAGTATATAAAAAAAATGGCTTTTCGTCAAGAAAATATTTGTTTTTCATCATAAATGTGGTATAATAACTCATATTGATTTTTTAAATCAGCTAGAATGGAAATGGAAGTTTGCCTTGTTTGAAGGCAAAAGTCTTGCATTTTAGGTTCTGTTTTTGTAACTTATAGAGAGGAATGGATTATTATTATGTCATCATATCAGGATAAAATTCGCAATTTTTGTATAATTGCTCACATAGACCATGGTAAAAGCACATTGGCGGACAGGCTTTTGGAGTTTACAGGTGTTTTAACAAAGAGAGAGATGGAGGAGCAAGTGCTTGATAATATGGATTTGGAGCGTGAGCGTGGCATAACCATTAAGGCACGCGCTGTTCGTGTTGCATATACCGCCAAGGACGGCGAGGAGTATGTGCTGAATTTAATAGACACCCCCGGTCATGTGGATTTTAATTATGAGGTTTCCCGAAGCTTGGCGGCGTGTGAGGGCGCTATTTTGGTTGTTGATGCCGCTCAGGGCATTGAGGCTCAAACCCTTGCTAATACTTATCTTGCAATTGATAATAATTTGGAAATTGTTCCTGTGGTTAATAAAATTGATTTACCGAGCGCAAGACCGGATTATGTTAAGCAGGAAATTGAGGATATAATCGGCATAGAGGCTCACGAGGCTCCTTTAATATCCGCAAAAATGGGGATTGGTATTGAGGAGGTTTTGGAGCAGATTGTTGCTAAAATTCCGGCTCCAAAGGGAAATAACGAGGATGCGCTTCAGGCGCTCATTTTTGATTCTTATTACGATACTTACAAGGGTGTTATAATATATTGCAGAGTGTTTAACGGAAGTGTTAAAGCCGGCACAAAAATAAGGCTTATGGCAACGGGCAAGGAATTTGACGTTGTGGAGGTTGGATATTTAAATCCTAACGGAATGGTTATAGCAAAGGAACTTAAAACGGGCGAGGTTGGATTTATCGCCGCAAGCATTAAAAATGTTTCAGATACAAGGGTTGGTGATACGGTAACCACAGTAGCAAACCCTTGTAAGGAACAGCTTGAGGGATACAGAAAGGTTAATCCAATGGTGTTTTGCGGAATTTATCCGGCAGATGGCGCAAGGTACGACGATTTGCGTGAGGCTCTTGCAAAGCTGCAATTAAACGATGCTTCTTTAAGCTTTGAGCCGGAAACCTCTGTTGCGTTGGGATTTGGCTTTCGATGCGGTTTTTTGGGGCTTCTTCATATGGAGATTATTCAAGAGCGTTTGGAAAGGGAATATAATTTAGACCTTGTGACAACTGCACCCAGTGTTATTTATAATGTAATTAAAACAAACGGAGAAAAACTTCAGATTGATAATCCTACTAATTTGCCTTCTGCGGTTGAAATTGCATATATGGAGGAACCGATGGTTTCCGCAAATATAATGGTTCCATCTGAATTTGTCGGAAATATTATGGAGCTATGCCAAGAGAGACGAGGTAGCTTTAAGGATATGAAATATCTTGATGAAGCCCGTGTTTCCCTTCATTACGAGCTTCCTCTTAACGAAATTATTTACGATTTTTTTGATGCATTAAAATCACGCACAAGGGGATATGCTTCCTTCGATTATGAATTGGTGGGGTATCAAAAATCTGTTTTGGTTAAGCTCGATATAATGCTAAATGGTGATGTTGTGGATGCTCTAAGCCTTATTGTGCATACTGATAAATCCTATGACAGGGCAAGAAAAATAGCAGAAAAATTAAAGGCGGTTATACCTCGTCAATTGTTCGAAATTCCAATTCAAGCGGCAATAGGGAGCAAAATTATTGCTCGTGAAACGGTTAAGGCAATGCGTAAGGACGTGCTTGCAAAATGCTATGGCGGCGATATAAGCCGTAAGAGAAAGCTTTTGGAAAAGCAAAAGGAAGGTAAAAAACGTATGAGACAGGTAGGCTCGGTTGAGGTGCCACAGGAGGCATTTATGTCCGTCCTTAAATTAGACTGATGCTTGGTATTTATATTCACATACCATTTTGTGTTAAAAAGTGCAATTACTGCGATTTTAATTCCTCGGATAAAATAAATCATTTAAAAAAGCCATATAAAGAAGCTTTGATTAAAGAAATTGAAAACAGTGAATATTGGGGTGGTGCGGATAGTGTTTTTATCGGCGGAGGAACTCCTACATCACTTGAAGCATCTGATTTGGTTGACATTATAAATTGCGTTAGCACAAAATTTCAACTTAATAATGCGGAATTTACAGTTGAGGTTAACCCTGCAACCCTTGATGAAAAAGGGTTCAAAAAGCTTTTTGATGCGGGGGTGAACAGGCTTAGCTTCGGCTTGCAATCTGCAAATGATGATGAACTGAAGGTTTTGGGAAGGATACACACCTTTGAGGGTTTTTTAAAATCATACAGCATTGCGCAAAAATGCGGATTTGACAATATAAATGTGGATTTAATGTTTTCCCTACCGGACCAAACTCTGCAAAAATGGGTTGGAACCTTAAATGCAGTTATAAGCTTAGCCCCACAGCATATTTCCTGTTATTCCTTGATAATTGAGGAAGGCACGCCTTTTTACAGTGCAAAGCTTAATTTGCCATCTGACGAGGATGACAGAATGATATATGAAAAAACGATATCAATTCTATCAAAAAATGGTTATAATCAATATGAAATTTCTAATTTCTCAAGGGAAAAGCCTTGCCTTCACAATTTAAAATATTGGAACAGGGAAAACTATATCGGCTTCGGTGCGGGGGCACATTCCCTTTATAATAATACAAGATTTGAGAATATGCGGGATGTTTCGCAATATATTTATAACAACGGAAGAAACGCGGAGCGTTTCAACACACCGTTTCAACGAAGTTATAATAAGGTGCAAAAAACTGTGCTTAGCAGAGAAGAAATAATGCAGGAATATATTTTTTTGGCGCTTCGTAAAACAGAAGGCTTTGATATTGCAGAGTTTAACAGATTATTTAATGTTGATTTCAAGAAAAAATACAGTAAAATTATAGAAAAATATTTAGGGCTTAATCTATTGAAAATTGATGAAAGATGCGCGCTGACGCTGGAAGGGATACACGTTTCAAACACCGTTATGTCTGAATTTATGTGATTGTATTTTTAAAAGGTTTATGATATAATAAATGCAAGCGTTTATTATATGCTTGAATTTATGCCCCGCCAAAATTTTTCTCGCAGAAGCTGCTCGAAAATGGCGATGTGCAAGTATATCATAAAATTTTTTTCAAATTTATGATATGCAGTTTTTAAGGAGTGATAGATTATAATGTCAAAGTCTGCCAAACTTTTTATTAAAATATTTGTTTCTGTAACTGTCGCAGGCGTTATAATTGCACTTGGAGTTTTGGCAGGTGCACTTATGGGCTTTATTGATACAACTTCAGATTTAAATATAGAGGATTTAAACCTTCACTTCACTTCATTTGTTTATTATAAAGATCCAAAAACAGGTGAAGATGTTGAATTCGAGCGTCTTTACGGTGAGCAAAACCGCGTTTGGGTGGATTTTGCCTATATACCCGACCATCTTCAAAAGGCGGCTATTGCAATTGAGGACGAAAGGTTTTATTTACACTCGGGCTTTGATATAAAAAGCACAACAAAAGCCACTTTTACATATCTTTTAAACCACAACAGCGCCCGTGGCGCAAGCACTATAACTCAGCAGCTTATCAAAAATATAACAGGTGATAAAGACCGTTCCCCTCTCCGCAAAATTCAAGAGATTGTGCGTGCTGTTAACCTTGAACAGAAATTTTCAAAGGATCAAATTTTAGAGCTGTATCTTAACACTATATATTTAAGCCAGGGTTGTAACGGTGTGGGAAGCGCCGCTAATTTTTATTTTGATAAAGAGGTTAAAGATTTAACAATTGCCGAATCTGCCGCCCTTATCGGGATTACTCAGTTTCCAACTAAATACGACCCGATTGTTAATCCACAAAACAATAAGGAAAAGCAAGAGCTTATACTTAAAAAAATGCTGGAGCTGTCATATATTTCTAACGAACAATATGACAGTGCTGTTGCGGAAAAGTTGAAATTCACTTCTAATTCCAAAACGGTTTCTGCCAGCCGACAATCTTATTTTGTTGATGAAATTATAAGAGAGGTTCTTAATGATTTAGAGCAGAAAAAAGGACTTACAGAACCGCTTGCAACAAAAATGCTTTACAGTGGCGGTCTTAAAATTTATTCAACCATAGATCCGCAAATTCAGGAAATAATGAATTCTGTTTATATAAATGATGCCAATTTTGCAAAGGCACCCACGAAAATTCAGCCTGAATCCTCAATGAGCATTATAGACCCTTACACAGGCTATATTAAAGGAGTTGTGGGCGGACGAGGCGAAAAAAACGCAAGCAGAACGCTTAACCGTGCAACTCAAACTTACAGGCAGCCGGGTTCAACAATTAAGCCTATTGCTGTTTATGCTCCTGCTATTGAGCATAATATAATAACGCCATATTCTGTATATGAAGATAAAAAGGTTCAGTATGGCAATTGGTCGCCGAAAAATTATTATTCAGGCTTCAAAGGATTTATGACTGTTAAACAGGCAGTTGATATTTCTGTTAATACTATTCCTGTGCAGATTTTAGAAAAAATGGGTGTTAGCACATCTTACAATTTCTTAAAGGATAAGTTGGGAATAACAACCCTTTCGGAGCAGGATAAAAATTTAGGCTCTCTTGCATTGGGCGGACTGACAAACGGTGTTTCAAATATCGAGCTTGCCGCTGCTTATTCAGCTTTTATAAACAAAGGAATTTATAATAAACCAACAACTTACACAAAGGTTGTGGATAGTTCAGGGAAAACAGTTTTAGAAAATAAGCAAGTTGGTAAGGTTGCATTCACTGAAGAAACCGCAGCAATAATGACAGGGTTATTAAAAAGTGTTGTGGATAACGGAACAGGTGCTGCTGCAAAATTCAGCGGCGAATATTCAATAGGCGGCAAAACGGGAACCACCGATAACGATGTTGACCGTTGGTTTGTGGGCTTCACACCATACTATGTAGGTGTGGTATGGTTCGGATTTGATACACCGCAGACTATGAGCTTTTACTCCGCAAATCCAACAATACCGGTTTGGAAAAGGATTATGTCTGAAATTCACAGCAAGAAGAAGCTGTCGGCTAAGGTTTTTGAAAAATCACCTAATGTTTCATACGTTAATGTGTGTATTGACAGTGGAAAGCTTGCTACGGAAGCTTGCGGAGACAGAGTTCGTACGGATTATTTCAAAAAGGGTACTGCGCCAACTCAATATTGCGATGTGCATAAAAAAGTTAAAATATGCTCTCTTTCAAATATGGTTGCAACTGAATCATGCCCACCTGAGCTTTTGATTTCTCCTCAGACGGATTCCGATATTAAAAACAAATGCAATATACACGGAGCGGTGCATACTTCACCACAACCTTCTGTTGCTCCGGATAATACACCTTAACACATCGTTTCACCTCTATATTTAAAATTGCATATAATGCAATATAGGAGGTGTAACGATGAGCAAAATAATAATTGAGGGTGGGCGAAAATTAGAAGGTGCTGTAAGGGTGCACGGTTCTAAAAATGCTGTTTTACCTATCCTTGCCGCTACTGTTTTAAATGGTGGCAAAAATGTGATTTACGATTGCCCAAAATTAAAAGATGTTTATGCATCTCTTGAAATATTAAAATGTTTGGGTTGCAATGTCAGCTGGGAGGGGAACACATTAATAGTTGATTCCCAAACCATCAGCACTCATTATATACCGGAGAATTTAATGAGAGAAATGCGTTCATCAATTATTTTTCTGGGTGCAATAATTGCAAGGTGCAGGAATGCAATTATCAGCTATCCCGGCGGTTGTGAATTAGGGCCAAGACCCATTGATTTACATATTAAAGCGTTTAAACAACTTGGTATTAAAATTGATGAGTCGCACGGATATATTAGCTGCAAGGTAGATAATATAGAATGTGACAGCATACATCTGGATTTCCCCAGTGTGGGCGCCACTGAAAATATTATGCTTGCGTGTGTCTTATCAAACGGTATCACAACAATTTCCAATGCAGCAAAGGAGCCGGAAATTGTTGATTTGCAGGATTATCTTAACAAAATGGGTGCAAAAATTTGCGGAGCGGGAACAAGCGTTATCACGATTGAAGGGGTTAAATCCCTCAAGGATGTGTGCCACACCGTAATTCCCGACAGAATTGTTGCGGCGTCTTATCTTGCGGCAACCGCTATAACAGGCGGCACAGTTACGGTAGAAAACATTATGCCATTGCATATGCAACCGATAATTTCTGTTTTTAAAGATTGCGGTCTTGATATAACAGAGGATAAAACATCTATAACACTGGATGCAAAAAAACAAATTCACCAGATAGATTTTTTAAGAACATTGCCTCACCCCGGTTTCCCAACAGATGCGCAGGCGCCTATAATGGCTGTTTTATCTATTGCTGACGGAACCAGTATTATTGCTGAAAATATGTTTGAAAACAGATTTAAACACGTTGCAGAGCTTGCACGAATGGGTGCGGATATTAAAATTGACGGAAGAATTGCAATAGTTCGAGGGGTTAAAAGACTATCGGGAGCCAAGGTTACCGCCACCGATTTGCGTGGAGCGGCAGGGCTTATTATAGCCGGACTGAATGCAGAGGGCGAAACAGAGGTTGATGGACTTTGCCATCTTGACAGAGGCTATGAAAATTTTGAAGGTAATCTGCAATCTATAGGAGCAAAAATTATACGAAGATAAAGGGGAAAAAGCTTAAATGGCTTATGTAAATAAGACTACCACATCCGGTAAACAAGTTAAGGTTAAGGATTACAAAAAAAGAGTAAGACGAAATCGCAGAAACAGAAGAATTGCTTTTTTTATGTTTTTAATTACTCTGTTTGTTTGTTTTACTCTTTTTGCTCCTGTTTTTAATATTAAATCGGTTGTGTGCGGAGGAAACAGTGTTGTCAACACTGATTTGATTATTTCCTCCTCAAAAATAATTGTCGGCAAAAACACATACAGGACAAGCCTTAAAAAAGCACAGGAGGAGATTTCCAAAATACCGTATATTGACAGTGTGAGTATAAAACGTGTGTTTCCTAATTCGGTTAAAATAAGTGTTACTGAAAGTGTAGTCGCCGCATACATACTGTACGAGCAATCTTACATATATATTGATAAGAAGGGGAAAGTACTGGAAGCTAATTCTTCTCCTCCGTCAGTTAATGTTCCTATTATTGAAAATTCGGAGCTTGCAGGCTTCGATTTGGGTAAGAGCTTTACATCAAATGATGTTAAAAAATTTGATTTGATTGTTTCTGTTTTGCAGGAAATAATAAATAACAGCATTTTGGAAAAAGTAACCTTAATAAATGCAAAGGCTTCGGATAAGCTTTCGTTTATAATAAATAATAAATTTGAAGTATCGGTTGGAGATGCATCCAACCTGCACTATAAAATTAACTTTCTTGCTTTAAAGGCATACGAAAACCTTGGCGCAAACGCAAAGGGAACTTTAGACGTAAGCAGTGGTAAAAAGGCAATATATAAAGAAACATATTAACAGGGGGAATGAAGATGAAAACAAAATTCACAGCGGCGCAAATTTCAATAGGTTTTGTTTGCCTTGTAATGGCATTTGGAATTACACTGCAAATTAAAAGTGTTAAATATAATAAGGCGGCTGTTATTAATTCAGATAATGTCCGTGCTTCAGATCTTCAGGTTCAATTAGTTAAAGAGAGAGAAAAAAGTAACGAACTTTTAAAGCAGGTTATTGAATATAAAGACCAGTTGCAGACGTTAAAGACTCAGATTACCAATAATGATGGGCAATCGGAATTTATTACAAAGCAATTGGAAAAGGCGGAGCTTTTAGCAGGACTTACAGAGGTTGAAGGCAGCGGTTTAACCGTTACGATGAGGGACAGCAGAAGCAAAAATCAGATTTTGGCGGATCCAAATTTATATGTAATTCACGATTCGGATATTTTAAGTGTAATAAATGAGCTTCGGGATGCAGGTGCGGAGGCTATTATGCTGAATGGCGAAAGGCTTGTTGCAACAAGTGAAATACGCTGTTCCGGTTCGACGGTTAGCGTAAATAATAACAGATATTCAGAGCCTTACGAAATAAAGGCAATTGGAGACCCTACTAATATGGAAAATGCATTGCTGATGCGTGATGGTGTTTATGATTATTTAACCGGATACGGTATTGAAATCAACATCAAAAAGGTTAATAAATTAAAGATAAATCGTTTTAGCGGAACCATAAATTATAAATATGCAATTCAAATTGTGCCATCTGCAGCACCAATAAAGGAGGGTAATTAAAATGCTAATAATTGCTTGTTCGCTTATCGGAATATTATTTGCCATTTTTACTCCTTTTAAAATCTCCATAGTTGCATCTCAATATGTTGCTGTTGCAATATTGGCAGGTTTGGATTCTGTTTTCGGCGGTTTTGCCGCAACAATTAACAATAATTTTAAGATGAAAATATTTGTTACAGGCTTTTTTGGAAACGCAATTTTAGCAGCACTTTTAACGTATATGGGGAATTTGTTGAATGTTGACATATATTTTGCCGCTGTGCTGGTTTTTGGAACAAGATTATTCCAGAATTTTGCAATAATAAGGCGCTTTTTGCTGAATAAATTTTTTAATGACAATTTATAAAAAATATGCTTTACAAAACAAGTTTTATTAGATATAATATATTAATATAATGATGCGAAGAAAGATACCTCGCCTCATTGAAACGCATGGCGGTAAGAAAATTTTTCTATAATCGAAAAATTTTCTGATTTTACGTTATAATTATGGCTTAAACAAACCTTACATAGAAGATGAGGAGGATTTTTAGTGATTGAATTAGAGTTAGAGCAGGAAAAAATTGCACAAATTAAAGTTGTAGGTGTGGGTGGCGGAGGAAATAATGCTGTAAATCGTATGATAGAGGCCGATCTTAAGGCAGTTGAATTTATTTCGGTTAACACAGATAGTCAGGCACTTAAAGGCTCACGCGCATCTATTAAAATTCAGATAGGCGAAAAATTAACACGTGGGCTTGGCGCCGGAGCAAATCCGGATGTTGGAAGCAAAGCAGCGGAGGAAAGCAAGGACGAAATCGCTCAGGCACTTCGTGGTGCTGATATGGTGTTTATAACCGCAGGTATGGGCGGCGGAACGGGCACAGGTGCTGCCCCGATTGTTGCAGGAATTGCCAAGGAGCTTGGAATTTTAACAATTGCCATTGTAACAAAGCCATTTATTTTTGAAGGTAAAAAGCGTATGCTGCAAGCCGAAAAAGGTATATCCGAGCTTAAAAACAGCTCCGATTCTTTGGTTGTTATTCCAAACGATAAATTGTTAGACCTTGCTTTGAAGCAAAAAAACACTCCCATAACACAATCCTTTAAAATTGCGGATGATGTTCTTCGTCAGGGTGTTCAGGGAATTGCAGAGCTTATTGTTCTTCCCGGTCTTATTAATCTGGATTTTGCGGATGTTAAATCGGTTATGAAAAACACAGGCTTTGCGCACATGGGTGTTGGACGAGCTTCCGGCGAAAACAGAGCAGAGGAAGCAACTAAAATGGCAATTAACAGCCCGCTTTTGGAAACTTCAATTGCAGGTGCAAAGGGAATATTGCTTAACATTTCTGGCGGACCGGATTTGGGTATGCTTGAAATCAGCAGAGCAAACGAGCTTGTGCAGGAGCTTGCTGATGTTAATGCAGAATTTATATTTGGAGCAGTTATTAAGGAATCTCTTGGAGATGAAATAGAAGTAACCGTTGTTGCAACAGGATTTGATACAAAATGCTCTGATGATGATAGAGGTGCAAAGTTATTTTCTTCTAAAAAAGAAGAGCAAAGTGAAAGCGCAGCCCCTATTATGAGGTTTGACGATGATGATATTGATGTTCCTCCGTTTTTAAGAAAATGAATCATGCAGAAAATAAAAAAAGATACAGAATAAATTTATTTTGCATTGTCACCGCAATATATTGGTTTTCAACTTATACATACGTTCCGATTTTTGCATCTTATTTGGAAGGCTTGGGATTTTCAAGCAAGGTTTCGGGAATTATAATTGGTTCATACGGTTTTGTGCAAATGCTTCTTCGTATTCCGGTTGGCGTTTATTCGGACAAGCTTAACAAAAAGAAGTTATTTATAAAGTTCGGATTAATTTTTTCATTTATCAGTGGAATAGGAATTGCCTATTCCACTGATTCTTTATGGATTTTACTATTTCGTGGTTTAGCAGGCGCAACTGCATCAACTTGGGTGGATTTTACCATTCTTTTTTCAAGCTATTTTAAGAAGGACGAAACCCTAAATGCAATAGGGAAAATAAATTTTTATGGGAATATCGGTCAAATTTCCGCAATGTTAATTGGAGGAGCGGTGGCACAGCATTTAGGATTCAAAGCACCGTTTTTGCTGGGTTCTGTTGGTGCGCTGGTTGCGTTTGTCCTTTCTTTCTTCATTGTTGATAATAAAACTGCCGGCGGAAATGCAAGCGATTTATCAGCTAAAAAAATCTTGAGCATTGCAGGCGATAAAACCTTAATAACAGTATCCTTAATTGCTGTTTTGGCACAGCTTATTACATTTTCAACAATATACGGCTTTACACCCGTATATGCTCAAAAACTCGGCGCAGGAGCATTGGAAATGTCCTTGCTTACTGTTTTTTCAGCAGTGCCAATGGCAATTGCTTCTCTTTTAAGCGGAGGTGTGCTTTCAAAGCGGTTTGGTGCTAAAAACGTTGTTGTAATAGGTTTTTTGCTAAACGGTGTTTTTACAGCCATTATCCCCTTCGTAAATTCCCTTTGGATACTTATAATCACCCAAGCAATTGCAGGCTTTGGCAGAGGAGCCTCGTTTTCCTTATTGATGGGGCTTAGCATATTGCATATGTCGAGCAATAAACGAGGGACAGCAATGGGCTTTTTTCAATCCATATATGGGCTTGGTATGTTTTTAGGGCCTGCGCTTATGGGAATAATGGGGGATGCCTTAAACCTTCAGCAGGGTTTTATTATTATCGGTATTATAGGCTTTGCATCTGCTGCCCTTTCGTATATCTTAATAACGGATACGCCTTAAATTCAAAATGTATCCTTTCTGTATTGTACGGAGTGAAGTTCGTTATTTTCTTAAAAATCTTATTAAGTTGCTTGGGTTGTAAAATCCAAAATCATCGAATATTTTTTTTGACAAACAAGGAAAAAATTGGTATAATACTAATATTATTCAAAATTGAGGTGACGCTGTGAACAATGAAGATAAGCTTAGCACGGACGACATCATAAGAAACCTACAAAATAAAAATATTTCTATTTATTTATATGATAATTTGGAATCTACAAATGATACTGCAAAGAAGTGCCTTTTTGATAAAACGGTTATTTTAGCTAATGAACAAACCATGGGCAGAGGAACAAGAGGCAAAAGCTTTTTCTCTCCACCGGGAAGCGGAATTTATATGAGTGTTATATTTAAGCACGAATTTGCTGAGAATTCTATTTTTATTACCAAAAAAATATCCGATTGCGTGTGTAGGGTGATAGAAAAATTAACAGGCTTAAATGTTGAGATAAGAGGGATTAACGACGTTTTTTTAAATGGTAAAAAGATTTGCGGAGTTTTAACGGAATATACCAATGGTTTTTTAATTATTGGAATAGGCATAAATGTATATCCTCCTTATAATAATTTTCCCCAGTCTATTGCAGATATTGCAGGGTGGTTATTTGATAAACAGGGCAGTGTTACAAGAAATAAACTTATAGCAGAAGTGATTAACGAATTGGAGAAAATAGTATGAAAATTAAATCGGTCATATTGTGTTCGCTTTTTACAGCGCTGATTGCAATCGGCGCATTTATTAAAATTCCTATGCCATATATTCCTTTCACACTGCAAACCTTGTTTGTTTTGCTGGCAGGCGCATTGCTTGGTGCAAAAAAGGGAGCTGTATCTGTTGCTGTATATATTTTAATTGGGTTAATAGGTATTCCTGTTTTTTCGCAAGGCGGGGGAATAGGCTATGTTTTCAAGCCATCCTTTGGCTATATTATTGGTTTTTATTTTGGTGCGTATGCCATGGGGTTTATGGTTGAAAGGCTTAAAAAGACTACCTTTTTAAATGTGCTGTTTGCAGGTGTGGTTGGCACCTTGGTGATATATTTATATGGCTTAACATATTTTTACATAATAATGAATTATTATCTTAATAAACCAATTGGTTTATATACTTTACTTTTAAACGGCTTTTTGCTTACAATTCCGGCGGATATAATAAAATGCGTGGCTTGCTCGCTGATATTAAGCAATAAAAAGTTGACAAATACGGTGATGTATAATATAATTAGATAGTAAAACTAATTATATTGAGGAGGTAAGTATGGACGAATTTGTAGTTTTGCTAAATGATTTGTTGGTTAAAACATTTAGAAACATCTTGAAATTTGAAGAGAAGAGCATAAATTATAAAAATAAGATGATGATTTCAATCAGCGAAGTTCATCTGATTGAAGCGGTTGCGCAATCTGCCAATAAAACTATAAGTGAAATTGCAAACGAGCTTGGGATTACGCTATCTTCTGTTACTGTTGCTGTTAATAAGCTTGTGAAAAAGGGCTTTCTTGCAAAGGATAAAAGTGATATTGACGGGCGTTCCGTTATTATATCCCTTACAAGACAGGGAGAAAAGGCTAAAAAACTGCACGGGTTTTTTCATCAGAAGATGGTTCGGGAAATGTCCGACCAGCTTTCTGAAGAAGAAAGAACGGTGCTACTTAGAGGAATAAAAAAATTAAACGATTTTTTTGAACAATCTGGTCTGGAGGCTTAAATGAGTATAAATATATTATCTTCCGGCAGAGGTCTGCCAAAATACGTGCTTACTAATGAAGAATTATCAAAAAGAGTGGATACCTCGGATGAATGGATTAGAACACGAACTGGAATAAGCACCCGTTTTATCTGCACAACCGAAACGCTTGTGGATTTGGCGGTGGCTGCGGCTAAGAATGCTCTTGCAAATGCAAATTTGTCTGCAACTGATATTGATTATATAATCTGTTCAACCGTTAGCGGTGATTATTTAACACCTTCCTTATCTTGTCAGGTGCAAAAGGAGATTGGTGCAACATGCCCTTCCTTCGATTTGAATGCGGCTTGCAGTGGCTTTATATATGCGATAGATACCGCTTCCGCTTTTTTGCAGAGTGGCAAGGCGAATAAGGTTTTGGTAATTTCTGCAGAGGCAATGTCTAAGCATATTGATTGGAATGACAGGGCAACCTGTGTGTTGTTTGGTGACGGGGCAGGGGCTGTGGTGCTGACTAAGGGTGACGGCTTGCTTGCAATTAAGGTTACTGCAAAAGGGAACGAGCAGATTTTAAACATCGGTGCGAATTTTGGTAACTGCCCCTTTGCCCAGGGTGAGCAAAAATCACGCTTTCTTTATATGAAGGGGAGCGAGGTTTATAAATTTGCCGTAAGTGCAATGTGTGATGACGTTTTAGACGTTTTGAAAAGTGCCGGTTTAACTGTTGATGATGTTGATATGATAATACCTCATCAGGCAAACAAGCGTATTATAGAGGCGGCAAAAGCACGTCTTGGAGTTGGCGATGAAAAAATTGCATGCGCAATAGAAAAATACGGTAACACATCTTCTGCAAGTATACCTATTTTGCTTAGCGAGCTTATGGAACTTAATAAGTTAAAAAAAGGAAATATAATAGTGCTGACTGCCTTTGGTGGTGGTCTTACCACAGGAGCTTGTGTTATAAAATTATAGAAAGTCTGAAAGGAAGGAATAATTACAAACATGATTAAAACAGATTTATGTGATTTAATGAATATAGAATACCCAATTTTTCAAGGTGGTATGGCGTGGGTTTCCGATGCATCCTTGGCAAGTGCAGTATCGAATGCAGGGGGGCTTGGAATTATTGCCGCGGCAAATGCGCCTTATGATTATGTGAAAAATGAAATAAGAAAGGCAAAGGAAATGACGAATAAGCCCTTCGGCGTAAATATTATGCTGATGAGCCCATTTGTGGAGGAGATAGCAAGGCTTGTTATTGAAGAAAAGGTTGCGGTGGTTACAACCGGCGCAGGGTTGCCTACAAAATATATGCCGGCATGGCTTGATGCAGGAATAAAGGTTGTGCCTGTTGTGCCTTCGACTGGTATTGCCAAATCGGTGGAGCGTGCAGGAGCTGTTGCGGTTGTTGCCGAAGGCGGAGAATCCGGTGGGCATATTGGTGAGCTTTCCACAATGACAATTGTTCCTCAGGTTTGCGATGCGGTTAACCTTCCGGTTATTGCCGCAGGCGGAATAGGAGATGGTAGGGGCATTTCCGCCGCATTTATGTTAGGCGCTGTTGGTGTTCAGGTTGGCACAAGATTTTTAGTGGCAAGCGAATGCACAATTCATCAAAATTATAAGGATAAAATAATTAGGGCAAAGGATATAGACACAATGGCAACAGGAAGGCGATTGGGGCATCCTGTTCGTGCAATAAAAAATCCGTTTACAAGAGAATTTTTGAAAAATGAATATGACAGTTCTTTTTCCGATGAGCAATTAGAGCAATTTGGTGCAGGTGCGCTTCGTCTTGCGGCAATTGAGGGAGATGAAAAGCGTGGCTGTTTTATGGCAGGTCAGGCTTGTGCATTTGTTAAAAAAGAACAATCTGCGGCGGAAATAATTAAGGAACTGTTTGCCGAGGCTGAAACTATTTTGGGTGGTGCTGATAAGTGGGTAAAATAGCATTCGTTTTTGCAGGACAAGGAGCGCAATATCCATCTATGGGCAAGGAGCTTTATGATGCTTCATCAAAGGCAAGAGCTGTTTTTGATATGGCGGATTTATTGCGAGCCGGCACATCACAGCAATGCTTCACTGCATCAAAAGAAGAGTTAACAGAAACAATTAACACTCAACCAACCCTTTTTTGCGTTGATTTAGCGGCGGCGGAGGCTCTTAAAGAAAAAGGTATTGTGCCAGATGTTGTTGCCGGATTTTCCCTTGGAGAGGTTCCTGCACTGGCGTTTAGCGGTGTTATGAGCTTTGAGGAAGCCTTTTCCTTTGTATGCAAAAGGGCGGAATATATGAACGAATGCGCAAAGCAGGAAAAAGGTAATATGGTTGCGGTGCTGGCTCTTAAAAGCGGTGCTGTGGAGGGAATTTGCAGTAAAATTCCGAATACATATCCCGTTAATTATAACTGCGAAACGCAAACGGTTGTTGCCTGCGCGGAGGGTTCCTGTCAAGAGCTTTTAAATAAAGTTTCCGAAAGCGGTGGTAAGGCAATTAAGCTTGCGGTTAGCGGGGCATTTCATTCCCCATTTATGAAGGGTGTTTCCGATAAATTAAAGAATGAGTTAGAAAAAATAATTTTAAAATCACCCAAAATCCCAATATATTCAAATGTTACAGGGAAAGCTATGGATGATTACAGCAATATTTATAAGCAGGTGTGTAGTCCAGTTATGTGGCAGAAAACAATAGAAAATATGAAAAACGAAGGCGTGGATACATTTATTGAGGTTGGCCCAGGCAAAACCTTATGCGGTTTGATTAAAAAGATATATCCCGAGGCTAAAATATATAATGTGCAAGATGAAAAAAGCTTAATGGAGTGTGTGATATGATTAAAGATAAGGTTGCTGTGGTAACAGGTGCAAGCCGTGGAATAGGCAGGGCAATTGCAATGGAGCTGGCAAAGGAAGGCGCAAATGTAGCAATAATTTATGCGGGAAACGAGCAATGCGCAAATGATGCAAAAGCTGAAATTATAAATTTGGGAAGTGATGCAAAGGCATATAAATGTGATGTAAGCTCCTTTTCCGAAACAAAAGAGGTTATTGACGAAATAATTAAGGATTTTGGCGGAGTGGACATTCTTGTAAACAATGCGGGGATAACAAAGGATGGTCTTATGCTTTCCATGACGGAGGAAAATTTTGATGCAGTGGTTAACACTAATTTAAAAGGTGCCTTTAATATGACAAAGCATCTTTATTCTCATTTTGCAAAAAAAAGAAGCGGCAGGATTATTAATATAACCTCCGTATCGGGCATTATGGGCAACGGAGGGCAGACAAATTATTCCTCCGCAAAGGCAGGAATGATAGGGCTGACAAAATCTGTTGCAAAGGAATTGGCTGGCAGAAATGTTACCTGCAATGCGGTTGCTCCGGGGTTTATTGAAACTGATATGACTACGGCAATGAACGAAAAGGTTAAAGAGATAGCAGTTGCCCAAATTCCTTTGAAGCGAATGGGAAGCGTGGAAGATATTGCCAATATGGTTGCGTTTTTGGCAAGCGATAAAGCGAAATATATTACAGGAGAGGTTATAAAAATAGATGGGGGGTTATCAATGTGAAAAGAGTTGTTGTAACCGGGCTTGGCGTTATATCGCCAATTGGAAATGATGTTAATACGTTTTTTGAAAATATAACAAAAGGTGTTTGCGGTGTAGATTTTATAACAAAATTTGACGCAACCGATTATAAGGTTAAAATTGCGGCAGAGGTTAAGGATTTTAACGTGCTTGAATATCTTGAAAAATCAGAGGCGAGGAAAACAGATTTATTTGCCCAATATGCCGTTGCGGCGGCAGCTCAGGCAGTTGATGACAGCGGAATTTCAGGCAGTATTTCTCCTGACAGATTGGGCGTTTATGTTGGTTCGGGAATCGGTGGAATGAGCACCTTCGTTTCGGAGGCCGATAAGTTAAATGCAGGCGGTCCCAGAAGGGTTTCACCATTTTTTATACCTATGATGATTTCCAATATTGCATCAGGAAATATTGCAATAAAATATAATGCGCAAGGCGTTTGCCTTCCGGTTGTAACAGCCTGTGCAACCTCCACCAACGCAATAGGCGAGGCATTTAGGGCAATAAAGCACGGCTATGCAGATGCTATAATTGCCGGCGGTTCGGAAGCGGCAATAAATCCTCTTTCGGTGGCAGGCTTTACAAATTGCATGGCGCTTTCAACTAAAAATATTCCTAATGAAAGCTCAATTCCTTTTGATAAAAGGCGTGATGGTTTTGTTATGGGCGAGGGCGGCGCAATTATTATTTTGGAGGAATATGAGCACGCAAAAAACCGTGGAGCAAAAATATACGGGGAAATAAAAGGCTATGGCAACACCTGCGACGCATATCATATTACTGCTCCGCACCCTGAAGCGGTTGGAGCATCCAATGCTATAAGATTAGCATTAAAAGAAGCTGAATATTGCAGTGATATGTCTGTTTATATAAATGCCCATGGCACATCCACTCCTCTAAACGATAAGACCGAAACACTGGCAATAAAAAATGTGCTTGGCGAGGCTGCTTATAATGCCCATATCAGCAGTACAAAATCTATGACGGGGCATATGCTTGGTGCGGCAGGCGCAGTGGAGGCAATCGTTTCGATTTTAGCACTTAAAAACTCTGTTGTTCCGCCAACTATCGGGCTTTATGAAAAGGATGAGGACTGCGATTTGGATTATACTCCTAATACGAAAAAAGATGTGGATTTGGATATGGCGATATCAACATCATTAGGGTTTGGTGGACATAACGGTGTGCTGGTATTCACGAAGGGAGATAATATATGAACATTAAAGAAATTAAAGAGCTTGCAAAAATATTGAAGGAAAATAATTTAGAAAGTGTAGAGGTTTCAGACGGGCAAAGCACCGTCAAGCTTAAAAATGCTTGTGCAACAGCGGTTGCTATGCCTGTTTCTGCCCAAGTGGCAGAGGTTAAAGCAGATTTTGCCGCACCTGTTAAAGTGGATGAAGATTTAATTGAACTTACATCTCCTATGGTTGGTGTGTTTTATTCTGCGCCTGCTCCCGATTCGGAGGATTTTGTTAAGGTTGGAGATAAGGTTAAAAAGGGCGATGTGCTTTGTATTGTGGAGGCAATGAAGCTTATGAACGAAATAGCCGCCGAGCAGGATGGCGAAATTGTTGAAATTTGTGTTTTAAATGCACAGGTTGTGGAATTTGGGCAGACTATGTTTAAGATGAGGTAATAATATGAATAAAGAGCAGATTAAGAAAATTTTGCCTCACAGAGAGCCGATGCTTCTTGTGGACGAGGCGGAATTAACCGATGATAATAAGGCTAAAGGAAAATACACCGTTAAGGGTGACGAATTCTTTTTGCAGGGGCATTTTCCGAATAATCCTGTTGTGCCTGGTGTTATGCTTTGCGAGATGATGGCGCAAACCTGCGCTGTTTTGATATCCGATAACACCAAGGGGGCAACGCCTTATTTTACAGGGCTTGATAAAATTAAGTTTAAAAATATGGTGCATCCCGGTGATACTGTTGAATTTGAATGCGAAATAATAAATATAAGAAAACCCTTTTATTTTGCAAAGGGTAAGGGAACTGTAAATGGAAAAGCGACTGTTATGGGTGAATTTTCATTTGCTTTATTAGGGGGCGAATAGGCATTGTTTTCAAAAATACTTATAGCAAACCGTGGTGAAATTGCAGTCAGAATAATAAGAGCGTGCAAGGAAATGGGAATAAGCACTGTTGCGGTTTTTTCCACAGCGGATAAAAATGCACTGCACGTTAACCTTGCGGATGAAAGCATTTGTATCGGTGGCGCCGCTGTTAAGGATAGTTATCTTAATATTAATGCCATTTTGTCCGCCGCTATTTGCACAGGGGCGGAGGCAATTCACCCGGGATACGGCTTGCTTTCGGAAAATTCTAAATTTGCAAAATTATGTGATAAATGCAATATCACTTTTATAGGTCCATCAGGTGATATTATTGAAAAAATGGGCAATAAGGAAGAAGCAAAAAAAACAATGATAAAGGCAGAGGTTCCTGTTGTTCCCGGCTGTGATGTTATTGAAGACATTAAGCTTGCCAAAGCGGAAGCCTTAAAAATTGGGTTTCCACTGCTTATTAAGGCACGCTCGGGTGGCGGAGGGCGAGGAATTCGTTTGGTTAACAAGGCAGAGGAATTTGATAACGCATTTTTAACTGCATCTCAAGAGGCATTGTCCGCTTTTGCGGACGGTGGTGTGTATATGGAAAAATATTTATCACCAGTTAAGCACATAGAAATGCAGCTTTTATGCGATAATTTCGGTAATGTTGTTTGCTTGGGTGAGCGGGAATGCTCCATGCAAAGGAAAAATCAAAAGATGATTGAGGAAAGCCCATCTCCTGCAGTTAGCAGTGAAACAAGGGCTTTGATGATTGAATGTGCAATAAAAGCGGCAAAAGCGGTGGGTTACAGAAATGCTGGTACGATAGAATTTTTGCTTGACAAGGAAAATAAATTTTATTTTATGGAAATGAACACAAGGCTTCAGGTGGAGCATCCTGTTACCGAAATGGTTACAGGAATTGATATTGTTAAATGGCAGATTAGAATTGCCGCAAATATCCCATTCGATTTTAAGCAGAAGGATGTTAAAATAAACGGGCATGCCATTGAATGCAGAATAAATGCGGAAAATCCTTATAACGATTTTCGTCCAAGCTGCGGAACAATATCTATGCTTCATGTGCCGGGCGGCCCTTGGGTGAGGTTCGACAGTGCGGTGTATCAGGATTATTTTATTCCGCCATTTTATGATTCCATGATTGGCAAGCTTATTGTTTTTGCTAAAACAAGGGAGGAAGCAATCCGCAAAATGCAGGCGGCATTGTGCGAGCTGGTTATTGAGGGTATAGAGCATAACAGTGAATTCCAAATGGAAATATTGGCAGAGCCTGTTTTTAAATCTGGTGATTATTATACCGACTTTTTATTAAAAAGGGGGCAGAAATAGCATATGTTTAATTTTAAAAAGCCCAGAAACGAGCTGGAGCTTTATGGCAGACAAAAGACCAATAAGGTTCCCACTGTTCCTGATGAAATGTATGTAAGCTGTCCTGTATGCAAAAATGCGCTGTTGTTTTCCGATATGGCGGAAAATGCAAATGTTTGCTTTAAATGCACGCATCATTTTAAAATGAATGTGCGTCAGCGTCTTAACTTGATTTGTGATGGGGACAGCTTTGAGGAGATGGACAAGGAGCTTGTTTCTGAAAATATTTTGGATTTTCCCGAATATGATAAAAAACTAAATTTTGCAAAATTGGAAAGCTCGGAAAATGAAGCGGTTGTAACAGGTGTTTGCACCATAAATAAACATAAATGCGCAATTTTTGTTATGGATGCTTCCTTTATGATGGGCAGTATGGGCTGTGTTGTGGGCGAAAAAATAACCAGAATTTTTGAATATGCAATTGAAAATAAACTGCCTGTTGTGGGCTTTACGGTTTCCGGCGGCGCGCGTATGCAGGAGGGGATTTTGTCCTTGATGCAAATGGCAAAAACCAGCGGTGTTATTAAACTGCACAGCGAAGTAGGGCTTCTTTACATTACAGTTTTAACAAACCCTACAACAGGCGGCGTAACAGCAAGCTTTGCAATGGAGGGAGATATAATCATATCCGAGCCGAATGCTTTAATTTGTTTTGCGGGGCCTCGTGTTATAGAGCAAACAACAAAACAAAAGCTTCCGCCCGGATTTCAAAAGGCAGAATTTTTGCTTGATAAAGGCTTTGTGGATGCTATTGTTTCCCGAGCAGAGCAAAAGGAATTTATCACAAAAATGCTTAAATTCCACAGGAGGGAAAGTGTATGAGGGCTATTGAGCGTGTTGCACGGGCGAGAGATAAAAACAGGCCTACGGGAATTTGTTATATAAATAATATTTTTACTGATTTTGTGGAGCTTCACGGAGACAGACGCTTTGCCGACGATAAGGCGATAGTTGGCGGTATTGCACTTCTTGGCAATATTCCTGTAACCGTTATTGCAATAGAAAAGGGTGCGAATACAAAGGATAAAATCGCAAGAAATTTCGGTTCCGCACACCCTGAGGGATACAGAAAGGCGCTTAGACTTATGAAACAGGCGGAAAAATTCGGACGTCCTGTTATTTGCTTTATAGATACCGCAGGCGCATATTGCGGAATAGGTGCGGAGGAGCGTGGGCAGGGGCAGGCAATTGCAGAAAACTTAATGGAAATGATGTCCCTTAAAACACCTATTGTATCTGTTATAATCGGCGAGGGTGGAAGCGGAGGAGCGCTTGGACTGGCTGTTGCCAACGAGGTTTGGATGCTTGAGAATTCTGTATATTCCGTTATTACTCCCGAGGGCTGTGCTTCTATTTTGTGGAAGGATTCTCAAAAGGCGGCAGATGCCGCTGAATGTCTTAAGCTTACAGCGCAGGATTTAATGAGGCTTGGGGTAATCGAAAAGGTAATATCGGAAGTTTCATTTAATAAAGTTTATTTAAACCTAAAAAAAATGCTTACGGATAAAATTGAAGAGCTTTTGTGCGTTGATAAGGCACAGCTGGCACATCAAAGATATATGCGTTTTCGCAAAATTTAACCTTAATCATTGCAAACGATAAAACGGTACGAATGTAATTTATTCGTGCCGTTTTAGTTTAAAAAAACAGCTTGATAATTTTCGAAGCCTTATGTATAATGTAATATAGAAAATAAGTGAGGTGCTTAATATTAAGAAGTTAAATTTAGAAAAAATAATTTACGCAATTGTTTTTATTACATTGTCTGTTTCGGCAGTTTTTGTTACTATTATGCTTATTAAAGCCCCTACACAAGCGGATACATTATCCGTCGATGTACGCCTTAAAAGCGATTATGCTTTGATGCTAATTCAGTGCATTTTAGGTATTTTGGCTATGTTGCTGCCGGGCTTGCTGGAACACAGGATAAATTTTATTATACCTTCTCGGATGATGATTATGTATACTTTGTTTTTATATGCGGCGATTTATTTAGGTGAGGTAAGAAATTTTTATTATTACATACCACATTGGGATACTGTTTTACATACATTTAGCGGAGGTATGCTGGGTGCACTGGGATTTTCGGTAATCGTTATTTTAAATAAGGCAGACAGAGTGCCTGTTGATTTAAGCCCGATTTTTGTTGCTGTATTTACCTTTTGCTTTGCGGTAACCCTTGGAACTATTTGGGAGGTTTACGAATTTACTTCTGATGGGCTTTTGGGGCTTAATATGCAAAAATTTGCCATTAAAGATGGAACACAGCTTATAGGTCGCGTGGCACTGGTGGACACTATGAAGGATTTAATTGTTGATATTGCAGGCGCTTTTGTAATATCATTTGCAGGTTTTATTTCTATCAAATATAAAAAGGTTTGGATAGAAAGATTTATTTTTAAAAAGGTAAAAACTAACGAAAATGTAAGTTTATAAGCAAATAATGCGTAAAGGCATATAGTGATAACAAACATAAAAACCGACCATTTTATTGGACGGTTTTTATATTTATTTCTAATAATTCAAACAAGCTGATAAACGTATAATTCGATTTTACTTTTGTCAAACGCTATTTATTGATTACTGCTCGTATCATAACAGGTTTGCTAATTGTATTATCCATATTATTCATCTCCCAATGCTTGTTGCTAAATTATTTACAGATACTTTTAATACAAAATCATTTAAGATTTAATGTATTTATATTGTGTATCCAGTAATTATTATAGCTTATTTGATAAAAAATATACTTAAAAAATTATTTTTTAAAAAGTTAATTTATTACATTTTAAAAGACAATTTTTCCTTTTGTGTTGATTTTAAATGGTGAAGGTATTATATTTATAGTATGATAATATAAATTTTTTAATAATAAATATAGCTTTGAAAGGAATATAAATTATGAAAAAGTTAGTTAGCTTTATTTTAATCATTACTTTTGTACATACTATAGTTATTACAGGTTTTATGGAGGCGGCCTTTGCGGATTCTGTTGATTATTTGGGCAGCTACAATCAAACAACAAATTTTGGTGTTGCAAATGATTTTAATGTTTTCGTGCTTGAAGATGCTGTTAAAGGCGGCGCGGATTCAGAGGGAAGATTTGCTGTCGGCGGTAATGCAACCCTCGGTAATTTCACTGTTGGAGCAAATTTACCATCTTCAACAATTGCGAGCCTTGTTGTCGGCGGTGATTTGATTTTATCTGCAACCACAGTAAATCAAACTTGTAATACTGTTTATGGCGGTTCATTCATTAAAAATAATAATAATTTATGGCATAACGGCGGCAGCGATAAAGCTGCTGTAAAAGCTAGTATTATAGATTTTGTAGCTGCTAAAACTTATTTGCAGGGGCTTTCTTCAAGCTGGTCAAATATTGCGGATAACAGTGTTTCTAAAACTGTAAATCCTTATAAGCAAATGTATCTTATTGGTAATGACCCATCTTTAAATGTTTTTAATTTGGACGGAGAAAATGTTTGCGGAAGCGGTAAAGCTTTAGGCGTGCTGGAGGTGCATATCAATGTTCCTCAAAACTCAACTATTCTTATAAACGTTTCGGGTGGAAATGTTGGCTTCAGTAATTGCGCTATGTTTGTAAACGATAGCACTCCGAATGGCAATTCGTGGGGTAATACAAATCTTGTTTGGAATATTTATGAAGCAACAGAGGTTTCCATGCAAACTGTAAATGGTTCTATATTTGCTCCCTATGCAAATGCTACAACCAGTGGAGGCGGCGGTAATGTCCAAGGTAATTTTATTGTAAAGTCTCTTTCCGCTGCAAATACTTGGGGGTGGGAATATCATAATAATTTATTTAATGGAGGTATAAATGCGCCAACACCATCGCCGTCGCCTTCGGTTGAACCGTCTATTGAACCATCGCCGTCGCCTTCGGTTGAACCGTCTATTGAACCAACACCGTCACCTTCGGTTGAACCGTCTATTGAACCATCGCCATCGCCTTCAATTGAACCATCAGTTGAGCCGTCGCCGACACCAACTCCTAAATATGAAATTGGAAATAAGGTTTGGATAGACAGCGACAAGGACGGAATTTTCAACAACGGAGAACAAGGAATTGGCGGAGTTATCGTTGCTCTTTATGATGAAAACAATATTTTAAGTGATGTAACCACCACAAGCAATGACGGATTATATTTGTTCGAAAATGTAGAATTAGGAAATTATTATGTGCATTTTAATTTATTTAATGTGACAGAAACATATGAATTTACAATACAGGGAAGTGATGCAAATGCTGATAACGACAGCAACGCAATCCCTGAAACAGGCAAAACTCCAGTTATAAATATTTCTGCAAATAATTATACTATTGATGCAGGTGTTGTTTTGAAAACTATCGTTCCTTCACC
>Ga0209373_10000440_pt1 | contig 69242 bp, 44 predicted proteins | sample Higcelweek5metaG_FD_187173 | JGI IMG/M metagenome (GOLD analysis project Ga0209373, IMG submission 187173) | Freshwater pond sediment microbial communities from the University of Edinburgh, under environmental carbon perturbations - High... | ecosystem: Environmental > Aquatic > Freshwater >...
GTCTCCAAAACCGTTATTCCCTGTTCGAATCAGGGTGGGCCTGCCAGAAAATAAAAATGAAAAACAACATATTTAAAAATATAATAAGTGAATTAAAGAAAACCAAGTGGCCTACATGGAAACAGGTAGGAATATTAACCATATATACCCTAGTTATATGTGGTATAATCACCCTGTTAATTCTTGGTTTAGACCTAGGACTCTACAAAATTAGAGACTGGTTCCTTAATGTTTAACTAAATAACAAATGACAAAAGAAGTAGAAGTAAAAAAAGAAGTGAAAGAAAAAGCAGTAAAAGCTCCTAAAGAAGTTGAGAAAAAGGAGAATCCAAATGCAAAATGGTATGTTTTAAATATCAGAACTGGATATGAGAACAGTATTCAGAAAGAATTAAAGCAGAGAATTGAAGCTACAGGTATGGAAAATCAAATAGTTGATATCCTAGTCCCTACTCAAAAGAAAATCTTTGTTAAAAAAGGTAAACAAGAAGTTAAAGAAGAGAAGATATTCCCTGGATATGTATTAGTAAAGATGGAATTAGATACAAAGACATGGGACTTAGTAAAGAATACAGAAGGTGTAAGAGGTTTTGTTAAAACAGAAAAATATCCTAAACCACTACCAGAATCCGAAGTAAGAGCAATTACCAAATTCATGGAAGTCGAAACTCCTTCATTCCAAACATCATTCAGTGTTGGTGAAGCAGTTAAGATTGCTGAAGGTGCATTTGCAGACTTCATCGGAAGTGTACAGGATATTGATACTGCTAAAGGAAAGATCACAGTCCTCATTTCTTTCCTTGGTAGAGAAGCTCCTGTTGAATTAGATCTTACACAGGTAAGTAAACTTTAGTTAAATATATATTGATATGGCAAAAATAGTTAAAAAAATAATTAAGATAACAATACCAGCAGGTAAAGCAACAATGGCACCTCCAATAGGTCCAACTCTTGCTCCTTACGGTATCAATGCACAGGATTTCTGTTCTCAATTTAATGAGAAGACTAGAGAGAATGATGGCATATTAACACCAGTAATCTTAACAATCTATGAGGATAGAACATTTGGATTTGAGTTAAAGACTCCTCCTACTTCAGAATTGATTAGAAGAGAATTACATATTAGTACTGGATCAGCAAAACCAAATCTTGAAAAGGTTGGTAAGCTTTCCAAAGAACAGGTTATGAAGATTGTTGAAGTAAAGATGCCAGATTTAAATACATCAGACCCAGAGCAAGCAGCAAAGATTATTGCTGGTACAGCAAAACAGATGGGTGTAGACGTAGAACTTTAATTACTAAAGATATACATATATGAAAAGAGGAAAAAAATATATTAAAACAACAAAGGGATTAGATAGAGAATTGACATATTCTGTTGCAGAAGGTGTTAAGAAAGCTAAGGTACTCTCCTACTCTAACTTTGTAGGTACATTAGAAATGCATGTTGATGTTAAATTGCCTAAGGATAGAGATCCTAAGTCAATCAAGGGCGCTGTTTCTCTTCCTAATGCTAGTGGTAACAAGGTTGTTAGAGTTGCAGTATTTGCTACTCCTGACAAAGATATCATTGCTAAGGATGCTGGTGCAGATTTAGTAGGTATGGAGCAATTGATGAAAGATATTAAGGCTGGAAAGATTGAATTTGATGTAGCTATTGCTACTCCTGCAGTAATGCCTAAGCTTGCAGTACTTGGAAAAGAATTAGGTCCTAAGGGATTAATGCCAAGTCCTAAGAATGGTACAGTTACTGATGATGTTGCAAAAGCAGTTTCAGAATACAAAAAGGGTAAACAGACATTTGCATGTGATGACTCTGGAGTTATACATATGAATGTTGGTAAATTGGATATGGATGATGCTAAGTTGATAGAGAATGTACATGCTGGTGTTACCTCTATTGAGGAAGTATTAGGTAAACCTGTAGATCAGATTCTACAGAAGATGCATCTTGCTCCTACAATGGGTGCAAGTGTTAAGATATCCTATTCTAAAGCATAGTAGTTATTACATATTGTAATTGAAAGACCTCCGTAAGGGGGTCTTTTTGTTTATATATACCTTCACAAGATGTATTCTATAGGATATAATATGGGCTGTCTTGTTGCTCTTTATGGTAAAAATCTAGAACATTATCGAGGTGGAAAATGTGTTACAAAATTGGTCAGAAAATTACTCTCTCATTTGAAGGTACTATAACCCATGATTATGGAGGTGCCGCAGTTGTCTGCTCGAAAAACCTTGTCTTTTTGTTGTGGGCCAATGGAACGATTGATCCATGCAAACGGGACGATGGAATCGAGTACAATGCAAAGAGTAACGAACTTCTGGCCCTAGGTAAGAAGTATACCGTTCTACCAGAGTTCGAAGACCTTGGAGATACCAGACTATTCAGAACAGCCAACACCAAGGATGGAATCTTCGAAATAACTGTTGAATTTGGTAAACAAACCAAAAAACAGGAAGAAGAAAGAACCTGGACAGGAAAGCTTATACGATTAAGTCAACAATAAAAATATCATTACTTACTACGGTAACATAACACTGCACTAAAGTTGTTCAACATTACAAAAATCCATAAAGACGAAAAGACAAAAAGAGTGAGTTGGCGGACAATAAAATAGCAAATTAGAGGGCACCATATGAGCCATCTAAACCTATTTTGTAATACAAACCCTGCCAACTCGCTCTCGAACACCCCTATTACACCAATATATCTTTACAACTTCATATCTATAGGATAGAATATCTAGGCAACAAACTTACCAAAGTTCGTTGTTCTTTATATCAATATCACAAAGCGAGGGAATGAATATGTTAATGAATCCGTGTCAAGGATGTAAAGCTGTTTGCCCTGGTGTACTCGAATGCAAAATCTTGTTCGATCTTGAACAGAATGATGGGTACACGAAAGGCAGCCACAGTAAGCAAAAAACTCCACCTCCAGAAGTTCTCAACATTCTGAAAGTTCTGAATCTTGATGTAACTCGCGGAAAAGTAGTCTTTTTTCAAAGTAAACGGATTCCAAGCAAATGTGTAATCGTAGCATCAAGACCTCAATCGGAAGCCGAAACATTCAAGATTGAAAAAAAACTTGAAAAAGCAATCTGTCTTACCTTCCGAGACGGGAAAGTAACAAAATTCATCTTTCCAACAGAAAGAGGTATTGCTCAAATACTTAAAACCTTTGACAAATAAAGGCTAGAATCAAAGGCTTTTCCTTTCCTAGGATATGGTAAGTTTGTAGTGATGCAATTTTGCATTGCGGGGTTGGAACCTAAATATAGAATGGTAATTCTAAGAGCTATATTCTACGCGCGTAGAGTTCTTATATTTTCTTCTTTAGGTTCCATCCAGCCCCACTTACTTGACCCTACCCAATTCTACTGATATAATCCAAGCCATATATTAACCTAAGAAACAAGGTATAGAATAAATCCTTGTGAGGTAAATAGTGAATTCAATTAAATAAATAATAAATATGTCTAAAACACGTTCTCAAAAAACGGAGTTGCTAAATGGATACAAAGAAATCCTTAAGAACAAGGTCGGATATCTTTTAATCAACTCTGACAAAACTGATACTAAGACTGTAACAGGCCTTAAGATACAGTTAAAAGGTGTAGGTGCTAACTACGAAGTAGTAAAGAATAGTATCTTTAAAATAGCTCTACAGGAAGCAGAACAACCACTACAAACACAAGAGTTTGATGGACCTACTGCAATCATATATTTTGATGAAGATCCAACAGCTCCTGCAAAATTAGTAAAGGAAGCTCAAAAAGTAACCAAACTATTTGATGCAAGAGGTGGTGTATATGAAGGAGAATTTTTAACAGCAGAAAAGGTAATGCAATTAGCAGATATTCCTTCAAGAGAAGTATTACTTGGAAAGTTACTGGGCACAATGACCGCCCCACTCTCTGGCTTTATGAATGCCGTTACTGGCAATGTCAGAGGTTTAACCATGGTTCTAAAGGGCATTTCTGAAAAGGATGCTTAAGGACATAATTTAGTTATTTAATTTATACATATCTACAAAAATGGCAGACGAAAAGACATTACCAGAGCTTTCAGAGAACGGAAAGAAAGTTTTGGAAATCGTAGAGAAGATGACAGTGCTTGAACTTGCAGACTTGGTCAAGGTTATGGAAGACAAGTTTGGAGTAAGTGCAGCAGCACCAGTTGCAGTAGCAGCTGTAGCAGCAGCACCAGCAGAAGCAGCTGAAGAGAAAACAATGTTCAACATTGTTCTCAAAGATGCAGGTGCACAAAAGATCTCTGTTATCAAAGTTGTAAGAGAAATCACAGAACTTGGTCTCAAAGAAGCTAAGGATATGGTTGATGCAGCTCCTCAGACAGTCAAAGAAGGTGTCAAAAAGGAAGATGCAGAAGCTATCAAAGCAAAATTTGAAGAAGCAGGTGCAACTGTTGAATTACAATAATTCTACAGAATTAGATCGTATTAAGAGGAGCCATAGCAATATGGCTCTTTTTTTTATTTAAATGGAAATGTAAGTGTTACTCCTCCGATTGGTATGAAAACCGATGTTAATCGGAGGAGGTTACTACACTTAGAACTGGGAGATATATAGTACTATCCCTTTTCAACGATTTCTTTTATTAATGGGAGCAAGTCATCAAGCTTTGCTTCTGAAGTTTTTGTTACCTGGAGACTCTCATTACGAGACTCCTTAACTTCAACAATGCCTGAAAGAGAGGCAATCCCATCGCGCATTCTTTTGTTCCATACAACACCACAAATATTGATGATATTGGGAATAGAGCTTTTAAGAATTTCCATATTTACTCCGTTTCTAAGTGTATTTTATGAGCGACCTGCATCATTGACGCATGGAACCCATATTATAGGTTCTCTCGCCTAAAAAGTAAATTCTATAAAAAGTGTATAATTGGTCTATGGATGAACCAATACTAGAGCCAGAGACAAGCACATCAACAGATGTACAAGAATCAATAGATTTAAACGCCATTGCCGATGAAACTTTTGCTAGATATCAAAAGGAGAATTTCAACTTTGTTGAAATAAATTATGATTCGACCAAAGAACCAATATATAATGAGCTAAGGGCTCAATATGGAGAGAACTTAACGAAAGAACAGGTTCAGATATTTAATCAAAAGCTTGGAGGTCTCAATTGCGCACTAGTAACAGATTGGCAAGTTGCAGACATAAGAGAAAATCACCCTAATGTCACAGCACAAAGAATCCTTATGGCCGAACGCATCAATGATGGGACTGCAAAATTTAAAGATAAGGCTTCCCTTATACGCCACGCTTTAGTGCATTTAAGTCTCGGAGAAAAAGAACTTTTTTATGAGCCACAAAGCAACGATAAATTTAAAAATTTAGACGAAGCAAAAAATTTCTACAAAAAATGGTGGCCAATACCAAAAGATCACTATTTCCTCTTCGCTTACGCTTACTAATAAAAAAATTAACTCCCATCGACAAATACACCCCAAATTAAGTATAATCTAACCAGAATCTGCCTTAATTTAATACACATATATTTCAATGACCTATACACCTTTTACTCAATGGATGATTACGACTGGAGTACCACAACAGGTATTGGAATTGCTACTCGCAGTAATGATTGTAGCAACAATTGTAAGCATAGCTAGATATATAATTGGATCTAAAACATACGGAATATATGCACCAATAATATTGGCAATAGCATATTCATACACAGGTTTAAGATATGGATTAGCCATAACCTTAATAGTTATCCTTACTACCCTACTCTCATACACCATATTACGAAGAGTACGTATGCATTACATAGCTAGGATAGCAGTTAATTACTGCTTACTAGCCATAATGTTAGTAGTATTCTTCATAGTCATAGGACAATTCGGTTTTGGCTTAGACAACATGTCAAATATATCTGGACTTGCCGCAATCTCCATTGCAGCACTCTCAGACTTCTTCATAAAGCAATATGTAAAGAAATCATTTAAGTCCTCTGTCTTGATACTGCTCAGTACCGTTTTAATTGCTACATTGGGATGGTTTGTAATCACAAGAGATGTCATCACAGTATATTTCTTAAACAATCTCTGGATTGTACCAATATTGATCATATTAAATATCCTCATAGGGCAATTTGCTGGCCTAAGAATCAAAGATCTCTTTAGATTTAAATCAGTTATTCAAAATAAGGATAAAGACAATGTTCAGAAATAGAATAAAGGATGTATTAGGACTCAATAGAAGAAATCAGGAGTACGTTCGTCCTTACAATCATCCAAAAGCCAAAGCATTAGCAGATAACAAGATAGCTACAAAGAAACTTCTTGCAAGGGAAGGTATTAACACATCCGAAGTATACAAACTCATTAAGAATCGAAAGCAGTTAGCCTTCCTAGACTGGGAATCATTACCCAAGAGTTTTGTAATAAAACCTAATCAGGGTACAGGAGGGAATGGAATTCTAGTAATCTACGGCCGAAAGAAAGGTGAATTAGCATGGATAAGACCAGGTGGAGAGATATTAACCAAGAAAGACTTAATGCTACATATAGAGAATATCCTTGAAGGACGATTTTCAATGGGTGAAAGAAGTGACATTGCCATAATTGAAGAAAGAGTCAGAACTGATTCATTTCTAAAACAATACTCCTACAAAGGTGTACCTGATATTAGAATCATCTGCTTTAATCTCGTCCCCATAATGGCTATGATGCGAATACCTACCAAACGCTCAAATGGTACTGCAAACCTACATTCAGGGGCAATATGTACTGGTATAGACATAGCAACAGGCATTACCACCTACTCTATGCATATGAACAGCCGATCATTACTAAGTGACACATATGAGATGATAGATAATACCCAAGATTTGAAGATTAACAAGAAGCTCTCTGGTGTGCAGATACCTGATTGGAACAAGATATTGGATATTGCAGTCAGATGTCAAAAAGCCAGTAAGCTAGGCTATACAGGTGTCGATATAGCATTAGATGCAGACAAAGGCCCTATCGTCTTCGAGCTAAATGCTAGGCCAGGGCTTGGAATCCAAGTCGCAAATCAAGCAGGATTGAGATGGAGATTGGAAAAGGTAAAAGGACTTGAAGTAAAAAGTATCAAGCACGGTATTAGAGTTGCTAAAAATCTTTTTGGTGGAGAGGTTGAGGATAGTATAGAGGCAATTAGTGGAAGAAAGGTTATAAACATTAACGAAAAGATCACCTTGTATTACAAATCATACAAGGAGGGTAGTAAAAATGAGAATAAAGATAGAGAAATGACTACAGCATTTGTAGACACTGGAGCTATAACCTCCCGTATATCACGAAGCTATGTCTCCCGAATGGGATATTTTGAAACCATGAGACAGTTCGACTATCTAAAATGTCCTAAGACATTCCCTACTTTCAAGGATGCACAAGAATATATAGATGAGTACAGCAAAAACATGGCAGAAGATGCATATATCATCCGTTTAGCTAAAATATTTGAAGACGGGCAAATCGTTGTCAGACCTGTTATCATTGTTAAAGTAAAAATCTCAGGAGAAATTAGAGATCTTGAAATGATTGTAACCGAAGACAGTACCCACTCTGTCACTTTAGGAAGAAATGACCTAAAGGACTACTTAATTGATACAAGTAAAACATTCAAATAATGAGAACATACGAAGAATATTTAAAAGAAGCAGGCAATGTACATTTAGCATACTATGTAGAAGCTGCAGATATATTAGGAATAAAATATTCAATAGTGGTCAGAAGCCTAATTGCAAAATTTGAGATTGGCGATAAGCATTGGTTCATCATAAATACTGTAACACCCCTAACCTGCTCTCCAAGCGCAACCATTTCAAAGCGTAAGAATCTTACCAATATGGTCTTAAGCTCATATGGTGTAGATGTCCCAAGACAAGAGGGATTAGCAAGCCCAATCGATGCTATAAAATTCTTTAATAAATATAAGAACATTGTTATAAAACCCTCACAACAGCTCGGAGGAAAAGGTATCACCCTACTCCCAGAGACAGAAGAACAAGTCATATCTGCTTTTAACGAAGCATTTGAAAAAGATAGATCAAAAGGAGAAATAAAGGTATTAGGTGAAGAATTCATCAAGGGAGAGAATTATAGATTCCTAGTTGTAGGAGAAAACGTTGTAGGAATAGTCTGGAGAAAGGCCCCTGTGGTTATTGGCAATAGTAAGAATACTATAAGAGAGCTTGTGGAAACCTTTAACAAAGAGCGCAGACTCCTCCTTCTTAAATCCATACCCATCGACTCAGAGGTTGAAACTAGACTAAAAGAAGCTAACCTCACACTAGATTCAATTCCAGAAGATGGTCAAGTTATAACCCTTCGATACAACTGTAATTTAACTACTGGAGGCACTACAGAAGAATGCGCTTCCATTGTAGATCCATATTACAAGGAGCTCGCTGTAAAGGCCGTTAAGGCACTTGATTTAGAATTTGGGGGTGTAGATATCATTGCAGAAGATATCTCCAAGCCAGGGAAATGTGGGATTAATGAAATTAACTACAATCCAGGATTAAGATTACACTACAAAGCCGACAAGGGAGAAAAAGTTAAGGTCGCCATCCCTATTATGGAATATATTAGGGATAAGTATACAAATAAATTATAAGACAAACATTATGAACAACGTGCAAGTTCTACAAGGCCTCAATCTAGATTCAGATATCTCGGTTATTAAGATCAACGCTCATAAATCAGACACAATCGTCAAGTACTTAGAAATGCTTAAAGGATTTCATCCCTTATTTATGCGTGAATACAAGTTTGAAAACGATATATTAAGCATACATTCCCAAATGACTTCACTTTGGCGAGAGCTTGGAGATATCATTCTCGCTATCGACAACAATAAAATGACCTATGAAGAAGCAAAGAAAATAACCTTAGAAGAGATTGTAAAACAAAGACTTCTCTCTATGGTCACTATCCCCGTTCTACATATTGCAAACAAACTAGGATTTGAAACTACTCCAACAATGTTAATTGATAATAGAGTCACATATACTAAAACATATAACAGACACTACACAATCGGCGTTGGTAAGCATTCCGAAATCCTATATTCAGTATCCTCTAGTAAAGATTCTAAGATTGCTCAAACAATTCAAAAAGACAAATGGGCAAGTAATACTCTCATTAGTAGATTAGGCCTTCCTATTCCTAAATGGCAAGTAGTAGACAATGTAACTCAGTTAGAAGAAATATGGACGCAATACGAAAAACCTGTAGTGGTAAAACCCGTAGGATTAGTTGGAGGACACGGTGTTGTAACAGGCATAAAGACTATTGAAGAAGCCAAAGAGGCATTTAAGTTTGCACAAAAAGCATGTAGCAAGCATGTTGGGAAAGACTGGCAAAACAAGATTATGATTCAAGAACAGATCAAAGGTGAAGATTACAGACTTCTCGTTATAAATGGCAAGCTAGAAATCGCAACCAAGCGTATTCCTGCCTTCATTGTAGGAAACGGAAAACAAACAATAAAGGAATTAATCGAGATTACTAATACAGACCCAAGGAGAGATATCACATCCCCTACTCACACATTAAAACCAATTGTCATAGACGAATCCTTACTTTCATATCTCAAAGATCAAAAGCTGTCATTGGAATCAATACCTAAAAAAGAGCAGAAAATCAATGTTAGAAAGGTTGCAAGTATGAGCCAAGGGGGTATAACCGAAGACTTTACAGAAAAGGTTGGTCCTGAAATTAAAGCAATTGTAGAAAGCATTGCCGCTTCTGTACATGCATTTACATTGGGTATAGATATCCTTTGCCAAGATATCTCCAAACCTCTTACCAAGGAGAACGGTGGAATAATTGAGATCAATATCATGCCTGAAGCATATCTTAATGTATACCCTGTGATTGGAAAAACTCGAGAAGATGTATATGTAAAATACGTAAAATCTCTAGTTGAAGGCAATAACACAAAACAGATAGTAATCGTAGGTAATAGTACAGAAGATGTACCTACCCTACTTAGAAAGAAATCAATCTTCGGATCATACCTAAAACAAGATGCCGTGATTGGAGAATACAAAGATGGAGAGATCAGAATTAATGGGTTAGATATAAATAAAGGCCTAGAGAAATGGAAAGCAATAGAAGGACTAAAAGTAAACGCTTCTTTAGATGCAATGATCATACATCATAGAAATGTAGAAGATGTTAGAGAAACAGGCTTAGGATTTAACAGAATTGACCTTCTAATGGTAGAATCTAAGTATCTTGAAGATAGAGAATTTAAAAAAGCTATCAGAAGATACCAAATGAAAGGATTAATATCTAAAATTAAGAAATTCTAATATGAAATACCTCATCATAGATAAAAGACAACGTGTAGAAGTAGCTACAATGGGTGAAATACCTACAGGATCAGCAAGATTAGTAGAAGAATTAGATAAAAAGAATATTCCTCACGATTTTGCATATAACGATGAGATTGAATTCCTGTTTCATAATGGTTCCACGAATATAAAGGCTAAAGGAAATGATATAACTGATTACAGCAACATCATTTTCAGAGGTCACTCCTTAGACGACGAACGGGAGTATCAGTACAAGAGATTCATCATAGACTATGTTGATCAATATAATAGAGACAACCCAGAAAAAAAAGTGATCATTCAGAATTCTAAGGCAATTAAGAATCTTCCATATTATAATAAGATAGCCTTCGCAATGCTATGTTCAAAGAATAACCTCCCCTACTTTAATACATATTTCCATACCAATGGTGAGTACTTAAAGGAGAGAGAGATGTTGAATGAATATCCATTGATTATTAAGGAATACACCGGTATGAATAGAACTGAAATGATAGACGGAAAAGAGAAGATCAAGAAGAATGTCTTTAAATTAGAGAAAGATGAGGATTACAAGCAAGAGAATCTTGATGGGCAGGATCTTTCCCACTTCTTCATACAAGAATTTTCAGATACTGGTGAAGATTACAGAATATTTGTTAAGCTAGGAAAGGTTATTGGTGGATTTAAAAGAAAAGCTACAGAAGGGTTTAAGACTGTTCTAAGAGGTGAATACGAGCTGTATGATACTCCCAATGAGGAGATTACTAAGATTGCAGAAAAGATGGCATCTGTCTTAGAAGCTGACTTCATGGCTGTAGACTTTATGTATATGAATGGAAAGGCATGTATACAAGAGATTAGCTTACATCCAGGATATAAGGCATATGAGACTAAGATAGAGGGAGAACCTGTGAATATAGCAGAAGCAATTATTACTGCTTTTAGTAATTAGTCATTTAAGCTACTACTAATAACAACAAATTAAAAATATGGATAATTCCTTGCCAATTTCAGAAACCCCACCAGAGTCATTTACAGGAGAGAAGAAAACTCGTTGTGAATGGTCTGATCAATCTAAAGAGACATTAATTGCGTCAGGAGAGAAATGGTCTGAAGCAATGCCATTCAATCTTCTTGACCCTAAACATCGTGGAGTAGCCTCAGATATGATCGATTCATTTAATCAGATAGAAGGTGCATATAAGATATTACTAACAAGATCTGAATTCGACATTAAGGATGATACAAAGGATCTTGCATGTCTTATGTATAAAAGCCTCCTACCTTCTAAGTCCTAGCTTTTCAAACATATTCTTGCTCTCACCATTATGATCATGTATTGCTTGGGCTTTGTACCTTGGTAATACAAATATGAACTTGCTACCCTTCCCTACCTCGCTCTCTACACGAATAGCACCCCCCATCTTACGTATGAGGTTAAAGGTAACAAAGAGGCCTAATCCTGTCCCTCCAGGCCTTACAATATCTATCTTGTCACCCACTTTCATATTTGAATCAATATAGTTACCTGCTCTAAAGAATTTTTGTCCTAATTTAGGCAATTCTTCAGCACTAATACCATTACCCGTGTCTACGACAGATACCTCAACCCAATTATCATCATATCTATTTTCAATTGTAACACTACCTCTTTCCGTGTACTTAACTGCATTACCTATCAGGTTATTCAAAATCTCCACTACTCTAGCCTTGTCTGCATATACGCAAGGAGTACCTAATTGCATATTATTAATAATTGGAAGATTCTTTTCTCTAGCATCTCTCTCGTGACCATGTATAGCCATATCTACCTCACTCCTAATATCTACCTCTTCTGGATCTATGACTATCTTATCTCCTTCTAATTTGGCGCTACTCAGTAATGTATTTATCAACCTTATTTCATTCTCAACCGCCATCTTAATTCTATCAACATATCTCTTGTAAGCTTCAGGATCACTCTGTATATCACCTGTGAATTTCTCTAACAACTGTGCGTTGAGTTTAACTATGGTAGCAGGTGTTCTTAATTCATGACCCATGATATCTATCATATCGTTCTCCTTTCTACGAGCTTCTTGAAGTTCCTGAATCTTAACCTGAAGTTCTGCGGTTTGATAGTCGACCTTTGATTGAAGAGTTTGATTAAAGGATTGAAGCTGCTTGTAAAGAAGTGCCTTGTTAACAGAAATATGGAACTGGCTGTATATACGGTCCCAAAGATCCAATTCATCAATCTTATACATCTGATTATTAGGTAAATCCTGAATGAATAGTACTCCTATTAACTCACTCCCCGAAACAATTGGGTATACTATTTGGATTTTAGACAACTCTAGCAGATACAACAAGTTAGAATATTCTCGATATTCTAATGCATCCTTATTACTCAAATATTCTAATTCAGATCTGGAAAGTGACTTGAGCCTCCCAGCAGTGGATGTCTCCTTATTCCAATACACAGGAATCTCTGCAAAGATTTTGTTAAGATTTTCTATCTTCCAATCTCCATGAGTAAAACGATATGATTTTGTATTAATAGAATCATAGAGATAGATTTGAGCTTTGTTTGCAGATGTATTTTGACATATATAGTCTAAAGTCTTGTTACATATATCAGAAAGTTCTTGCTCAAAGTTAAGAAGTTTGATAAAACCTTCACCCTTGTTTCTTAGAATTTGTTTTTCAGATAGAAAAATATTAGCAACAGCATCCACGATTATCTTAAAAATAAGGGCTAACAAAAATGCAATTATATAGAACAATAACTTAGGAATCTCCAATTGTTCGATAAGAGGAAAGAGAAACTCCAATGAGACTACAAAGATAACAGAGGGAATAATATATAAAGATAAACTACGCAAAAGTCCACGTATTACAATTCCCAATCGCTGAAAACGAGTCTGAGTTAGACCATAAGATATGATAAGGTTTGCAATAGAAAATACCACTGGGCCAAACCAAATATATTCGTAAACACCAAAATATGGAGCTATGATATTAGCTGGAAAAGAACCAACAACTGTTAAAACATTTCCTATGATCAGATATTTTTGCTGTTCCTTCTCTATAAACGACAATTCTTTGTATCCTTTTAAAGTTTTGTAAACATTAATTGCAAAAACGATTGTTAACCATGCCATCCAAACCAGATATGCTTTACCTACTACTATATAATTATCCCCTTCTAAAACAATTCTTTCTATAAAGTTGTTGGTAAAAAATATCTCATAAAGCAGGAATATAAATCCTCCTACTACAAATAAGGCAAATAACAAATTTATTTTCTTCCTACGGAGATAATATGTAGAGAAAATATAATGGAAAAGTCCAATTGATATTGATGCAAGATATATAATATCTGCCCAAAGTTTAGCGGTACTTAATGTATCTGTTAATAGAAAAGATACTGTTGAGAATGCCCAGACAGGACCAGCTATTATTCCCAAGATACCTAAGAAGAAATATGCTTTATTCTTTGGTTCTTTGAGAAAAGTAACTAAAGGCCCAATTAAGGAGGTAAACCCCAGTATTACAACAAACAAATATAACGTGTTATCCCATATCATTGTTCTTTGGCAGTTTTAATTCAAAAAATCTTGTTAGACTCATTTTTCTATCTTCATATGTTGGATAATATGAACCCTCAAGGCCTGTAAGTTCTAAAATCTTCATTCCTGTTTTTCTTAAATCTTGCGCTATTTTTGGTGCTAACTTCTTAGTTATTGCTCCAGCTTTCTTTGCTCCCATTAGATATTCCCAGAAACTATTAAGGCCTAACTTCTTATTTACCTCTGCCAAAAGTTCATATTGCATAGTAGAAGAAGGAGAAAAGAGTTGCTCGATAAATGAAATTCCATTTTTTTCTTTAATATTATATTCGGCGTCCCCAAATCTTACTTTTTGTACAAAGTCTTCCTTTTTTGTGAAGAAAATTGTCTTTAACATGCTTCCTGTAGAAAGATCTACCTGCATTCCAGGATCTAATGTACAGTCTTGGAAAAGTCCCCCAGGTTTAACTCTTTCTATCATTTCCTTCACTACAGCGAAGTGACTAGGTTCATCAAAATAATTAATCCCATTATCTGAATAGACAAAATGGTATTGATCTTGATTCTTTTGTATAGATTCTTGAGCTGTTTCAAAATATATCGTTACACCCTCAAAGTTCTTTTCTTTTTGACCACTATCCAAAACAATTCTTGTAGGAATACCTCGTAAAGTTAGCAATGTAGCTGCACAAATCACCGATTGAAGAGAATTATCTGCGGAATGAAATTCAACCTTTTTGCCTGTTTCCTTTAAAGCTTCATACATTAATGCAGTAGTAATACCTGCTCCCGTACATAATTCTTTAACCTTGATTACCTCTTCTCCTGGAAAGGCCTCTTTCATATGATCTCTTGCTCTTGGAGCCATGATTCTTTCTAATCTATATGATTCATAGGCTAGGAGTTTATTTAATATTCCCTCAATATTTGATTCTTCCCAGTGCAGTGACTTTCCAGAGCCTTCCTCTACCCCATTGGAGAAAAGCCGTGTTGTTTCTTTAAGTAATTCAGGTATTAGTTCTTTTGACATAATTCGAATAGTTGCAGGAGCAAAGACAAAAGGATTCTCTGGATTCATATATTTCCATTCCTCCGAGTTGCTATATTTTTCATGAACACTCATAAATACAGGAACAAATTCATTTTGAGCATCTCTTACTTCAGCACTAACCTCTGTTGGAACCTTAATATAAAGCCCATATTCGTCTGAACCCAACATTTTTAAATCTAGATCTTTTGGATCATGGAAAGTAGATGTCTGCGTTTCTTGATTAATCGATATTTGTGGAAGATAGTTCGTTAACGAGGGCAATTGAGGAGTATTCTCTTCTATTATTACACTCTTTTCTTCCGTAGAAGACACCACTTCTGTGGTAGAAGGAGCACTTGAGAATTCTGATTGTGAAGTTGGATCCTTTTTTAATTGAATAGATTCATTTTCTAGTCCAGGGTTATTATCCATACTTATTTGGGCAATATTATGTATATATGATAGCACAAAAACTCAATATGACTATATCCCCGCCTTCTCAAATATCTCTAACCATTTTTCCTTTGTAGGTACGTTATTAGGCATAGGTAATAACCCATCCTCAACCCATTCACACTGTTTAAATGTAATCTTTCCAGCATACAATTGGTTATACAATCTAGGATTCTCTTCCAATTTCTTTTTAACTTTTCTAAACCCCCTAAAATATGCAACATCCTTACAATATATTCCTCTGTCATGTGTATCTCCTAGCCCCCTCTTAACACTATATGTCACATCAAATGCAGAATACTTAGGTAAAACAGCTAATAAAACATTATAAAGCTCTCTAAATGACAAATCCTCACCAAGATATATAGCCCATGTTAGTGCTGCTTTGTTTTTTAACCATTTCTCCGTAAGAAGACCCATATTACTTTCATTCCATGTAGCCAAACCCTCTTCAACATCCAAATACTCTGGAAGATTAGCATTGCTAAATGCATTAAACCCACATTTCATACCATTTTCCGCTCTTAAAACATGGGTCCCAACCTCGTGTACTAAGGTTTTTCGTAATTTGAAATTACTTCTTTCAATATTGGAATCCACCAAAATCTCTTTTCGTTTAATACCAAGCTTAATTCCATTTTTTGAAATATTTGCAGACTCATTTACAGTCCAACCATCTAGCCCTAGCTCTTTAAAAGTAATATCAAATACCTTCTCAATATCATCATGATACAGAATCTTTCGCCTATTTATATCATCCTCCTTTACCACATTGTAGTTATCCAATTTTCCTCTAAGTACCCTAGCCGCATTTCTAAACAACTTGTCACTAGGCTTACCATATCTATGTACAGAAATATCCGTAACCTCTTCGTTATTACCGACAGCGTACATAAGGTCACTAGCTTCTTTCTTAGAATCAATTAACTGAAGGTAGAAATCAGAGATACGAGGATCTACATCAACAATCTCCTTAACGTTTGAAAGCTTCTTTAATATCTCTTTGTTATTATTCTTAACAATCCTGTACTCAAATACTGGATTATATGTCTCGCTATTAAAGAACTTCTTCTTCTCCGCTTCTAAATTTGTAGGCGTAAATACTAATGCTGTAGGTATTCTCAAATCACCAAGTAGCTTGGTTACTTCGTCCAACTTTAATGTCTTCTTTTTTCTAGCGAATATTTCCATGGGATATATTATATATGTTAGAGAGGATTAAAACTATCTTCTAAAATCTCTGTTAAATGAGAACTTTCTTGAGCCTTCTTCTATGAGATCCAATGCTATTCCTGTCCCTCTTACTACACAAAAAAGTGGATCATCTGCAACATGGGCAGGAACTCCAGTGGCTCGAGAGAAGAGTTTGTCTAAATTTCTTAGCAAAGATGTACCACCACTCATTACCATACCACGATCCATGATATCGGCAGAAAGTTCTGGAGGTGTTTTCTCAAGTACGGCCTGGATACTCTTTATGATACTCCTTAGAGGCCATTCTACTGCCTTAGCAATATCATTAGAGTCTATGACTATGGACTTAGGCATACCAGCACCGACATCTCTTCCTCTGACCTCCATCTCTCTTGGATCTTTCACTTCTAATGCAGACCCTATCTTTATCTTAATCTTCTCAGCCGTCTGTTCTCCTATTAATATTCCCTTTTTCTTACGCATGTAAGAGATTATCGCTTCATTTATAGCGTCACCTGCTACTCGTAGAGATTCATACTCGACAACTCCATCGAGGGATATGACCGCGACTTCGGTAGTACCACCTCCCATATTTATAATCATATTTCCCGAAGATGTTTGTATTGGCATTTCAGCACCCAATGCAGCTAGAAGTGGCTCTGGAAGCAAGGTTACATTTCTAGCACCCACTGCATTTGCTGCCTTTAACACTGCTCTTTCCTCTACAGAAGTGATACCTGCCGGTACACTAATGACAACATCTGGTTTAAAGAATCTTCCCTTACCTAATGCTTTGTCGAAGAAATATCTAAGTAAAGCTTCGGTTACTCGAGAGTCCGCGATAACGCCATTGCGAAGAGGTCTTTTTGCAACAATATTGTCTGGAGTTTTACCAATCATCTCTTTAGCTTCCATACCCACAGCAATAACTGTGAAGTTATTAACATCAATAGCTACAACGGTAGGTTCAGTTAAGACAATACCTTCCCCTTGGACAAATACAACTGAGTTAGCTGTTCCTAGGTCTATACCTAATTTCTTTACAAACATATGAATTAGTTTTCACTACTACAAGTTATCTATTATCCTTAAAATTTCAACTTCATTGCATCTTTCATCTGATCTGCAACACCTTTTGCAATACCGGCTACTTTAACACTTCCTTCTAAAGCCTTTTTCATTAGCTCATCTTTCATACCCTCCGCTTCTCTTCTTCTCTCTCTAATTGGAGTTAGGAACTCATTCATAACTTCAAACAATCTTTCTTTAACTTCCACATCCTTTATAGTTCCATTCCTGTATCTCTCCTTCATAGCCTCAACCTCTTCTAAGTCCTTGTTGAATAGATCCAAGTATGTAAATGCAACATTTCCTTCAATCTTACCCGGATCGGTAGCATGAATTCTTGCAGGATCTGTATATACCTTAAATACTTTCTTTCTTAATTCTTCTTCTGTATCAGCAAGATATATACCATTGTTTAGGCTCTTTCCCATCTTTGCATTCCCATCAATCCCTGGAACATTAGCTTCAACACCAAACAAAGCCTGAGGTTGGTGTAATATATCTGTCTTGTATGTACTGTTAAACTTTCTTGCCAATACTCTAGTATCTTCAATCATTGGAGCCTGATCCTTACCAACTGGAACTAGGTCTGCATTAACACAAAGAATATCTGCAGCCTGATGTATTGGATATATGAAGAAGCCCAAAGGAGTAGAAACTTCCATCCCCTTTTGAGCCATTTCTGTTTTAATTGTAGGATTATGCTGAATCTGTTGAACGGTTGCGAAATTTGCAAGATATATGAAGATCTCGTGAATTGCAGGAACTTCACTCTGGATGAATACAGTGGCTTTCTTGAAATCAATACCAGCTGCATAGTAATCACAGAGAAGTTCTTCAATATTCTCTCTCACCTTCCCTGGATTATCAAAATTGTCTGTCAAAGCCTGTACATTAGCTATCTCTATATACTCCTCATATTCATCTTGTAATTTTGCCCTACTTTGTAAAGACCCAAAATAGTGGCCTATGTGCAACTGCCCTGTAGGTCTGTCCCCCGTTAAAATTCTTTTCTTTACTTCCATAGTTTACATTCTAACAAACTTCGTACCCATTATGCTATACTCTTGGCATGAAAACGTCTCCCAAGACCAAAGTTAAACCACATATTGGATCAGTCCTCTACCCAATATTGTACACCTTAATACTCTTCTTAGTTGCCTCAGGCATATATTTCTATGCTAATGGATATAGATTAGATATTTTTAAGCAGGAAATAACTCAGAATGGAGTCATAACTGTCGAAAGTGCCCCATTTGGAGCAGATGTATATGTAGATGAAAAGCTAGTTGGTAAAACCCCAAAAAGTACGAGTGTAAAGATTGGATCATACCATATGACTGTAAAAAAAGAGGGATATTTTAACTGGGAAAAAGATATTGATATATTAGAGGGGAAATCTACACCCATATTTCCTTGGTTAATTAAACAAAATCCTAAATATACTACCCTATGGACCTCAACAGGTACGATTGAAAAATACTGGATTAACAAAGATCACAATCACACAATATTTTTAACCAAAGAGGCTGAAGGATATATACTTTGGGAATATACATTAAATCCTGCGCTTTGGGATTTTTCTTCTAATCCTTCAGAAATATTAAAATTGGAAAGTAATGATATTGATATAACCGTATCCCCTAGTGGTTTGCAAGCAATACTCAAAACAACGACTAATTCTACAAGCCAATACTATATCCTTAATACGCAAGTACTTTCCCAGTTCTCGAGTCTTAAGGCTCTAAATATCGACACATCCAAAGCATATGAGATCACATGGTCAAACGACAACAGCTATTTGATCATCGAGTCAACTAGCGGGATCTATTCATATGATATAAGAACAAACCAAACAGCAACCTTGGTCGAGAAATTAGCCTCTCAAGAATATATATGGACAACAGACGAGCAAGGTTTCTTCTATATAGTAGAGCCATCCAATACTCAACTCACAGACCTCTACTCATACAATTTAAAACAAACAAACCTTAATGGCTCTAATCCTAAATATATCATTGAGAACTTCTATTTCTACAAAACAGATAAATACCTAAAGCAATATAGAGAAGATGGCTTTACATACACAGAATTTGCATCATCTCCCGAAGGAACATTCTCAGCAGGAGCAATTACAGATGTTAATGTAAACCAACAAGCTCAAGGAGTATATATTAAAACCACTTTAGCTACATATTGGTTCAATATACAGACTCAGAAGTTCATGATGATCTCTGCCTACCCAGCAGAATTTGTTCAATTCAATCAAGATCATAAGCGTTTAATATTTACAGATGATAACCAACTTGGAATTTTTACTTTTGCAAAAACAGAGGGTGATCATACCGTGAGCATCGGGTCAAAGAAAGTAAAGAATATAGAGGATATATCTCAATCCTCTAGCTACAAATGGCTAACGGATTCTCTAAACATCACCTACTTACAAGAAGGAATAATATATATTTCAGATGTGGATGGGGATAATAAAACCTATATTACTAAGCCTTCAAATTTGCTAGATTTCTTAATCAGAAATTCAAATAACACCCTACTCACATTCACCAAGGATGAAGAAAACAAACTTTCCATCACTGAGTTAGAAATTCACTAGAACGCACCTGGCCGGAGTCGGACCGACAACCTACACGTTAGGAGTGTGTTGCTCTATCCAGATTGAGCTACAGGTGCCTATTGATAGCTAAGCTTAACACAAATATATCACATTTCCAATGGAATTTCATTTTTCTATAGGATTATATATATAACCTTTCCGTGGTATAATGTACGTTGCAATGAAACAAGAATATATAAAAATAAGGGGTGCAAGAGAGAATAACCTTCAGAATATATCGCTTGATATCCCCAAGAACAAATTAGTAGTCATAACCGGAGTCTCCGGTAGTGGAAAATCCTCCTTAGCCTTTGATACATTGTATGCAGAGGGCCAAAGAAGGTATGTTGAGTCTCTCTCGTCCTATGCAAGGCAGTTTCTAGGCGTTATGAAGAAACCTGATGTAGATTCCATAGAAGGACTCTCCCCTGCTATCTCGATTGATCAGAAGACCGCAGGATCCAATCCTAGATCTACCGTAGGAACTATCACAGAAATATATAGTTACCTTCGACTACTGTATGGAAATATCGGCATCGCCCATTGCCCAAATTGTCACACACCAGTTGAAGCTCAAACCATTCAAGAAATAACACAAAAAGTACTCGATCATATAAAAGGTTCTACTAAGAAGTTCCAAGTGGTTTCACCATTGATAAAGAACCGTAAGGGAGAGTTTTCTTCCCTCTTTGAGAAGTTGCTAGCACGAGGGTTTCTCAGAATAATCGTTGATGGTAATACATATATGCTTGATGATATTGAAAATATTAAGCTCGATGAGAACAAAAAGCATGATTTAGATCTCGTAATAGACCGATTAGATGGCAAAAGCATAGAACAAAAGCGACTCACAGACGCCATAGAGCTTGCAGTAGCTCAATCAAAAGGTGAAGTTAAGGTATTAATAGAAGGTGAAGAACCCCTATTCTTCTCAGAAAACAACACTTGTCCAACTTGTGGCATATCATATCCTAAAATAGTTCCAGCCAGCTTTTCATTTAACGCCCCAGAAGGTGCATGCCCAAAATGTGCAGGATTAGGAATACTTAAGGAATTAGATATAAACCTACTCTACAACCCGAATTTAACTATATCAGAGGGTGGAATCTTCCCATGGAGTAATAGAACAAGTAAAGACTCATGGACACTAAAGATATTACAAAGTGTAGCTGTAGAACATCATTTTGATCTCAAAACCCCTATTAAGAAATATCCTCAAGAGATATTTGACCTCATATTCCATGGAAAAGGTGCAAAAGAAACATATACCATACAGTACACCAACAGATTTGGTAGAACAAAGGTATATGATGCTGAGTACGAGGGTGTAATTAACGAATTAAACAGAAGATACAAAGAAACTTCTTCTGACTATTCAAGGCTTGAGACCGAGAAGTACATGGTAGAAAGAGTCTGCGATGCATGTAATGGTAAGAGATTAAAACCATATACACTCGCAGTTACAATCAACGGAAAGAATATAGACGAGATAACCAATACTCCTATCAATGAGTTAATCTCATTCTTTGGCTCAATTGAGCTAAAAGGTAACAAAGCGGAGATAGCAAAGCCAATTATTAAAGAAGTTCTCTCAAGATTGAACTTCTTAACCAATGTTGGATTAGACTATTTAACGTTATCCAGAAAGGCTACAACCCTCTCCGGTGGTGAATCACAAAGAATACGACTAGCATCACAAATTGGTACCGGACTCACAGGAGTCCTTTATGTGCTTGACGAACCTTCAATTGGATTGCATCAGAGAGATGTATCAAAGTTGATAAAATCACTCGAAAACCTGCGTGATACCGGCAATTCTGTCATAGTGGTCGAGCATGACGAAGAAACTATAAGATGTGCCGACTGGGTAGTCGATATAGGTCCTAATGCAGGCAAGCATGGCGGTATGGTAGTAGCAGAAGGCACCATAGAAGATATCAAGCATAGTAAATCATTAACTGCCAAATACATAAATAAAGAGCTTTCTGTCGGTCAAAACCTTAAGAAGTGCAAAAAAGTAGACACAAAGAACATGCTAAAGCTAACAGGACTCACAACCCACAACCTTAAGGATGTAAATCTTGAAATCCCGTTAAACCAATTCATTTGTATAACTGGTGTTTCTGGCAGTGGAAAGTCTTCATTGATAAACGATACACTCTACCCAGTACTGATGAATAAAGTTATGCATTCAAAACAACAGGAAGGATCATACAAATCGATCGAGGGAGTGGAGAAAATTAATCAGATTATTGATATCGACCAATCGCCTATAGGCCGAACACCAAGGTCAAATCCAGCTACTTACACAGGCGTATTCACAGCAATTAGAGATATTTTTGCGAACACCAAGGAAGCCAAAGCCAGAGGATATGGAACTAACAGATTCAGTTTCAATGTTAAGGGTGGAAGATGCGAAAAATGTCAGGGCGACGGTCAGATTAAAGTTGAAATGCAATTCTTACCTGATATGTATGTAACTTGTGATGCATGTAATGGGAAAAGATATAACGATGAGGCATTGCAGGTTGATTACAAGGGAAAGAATATATCTGATGTCTTAAATATGACAGTAGAAGACGCATTAGAATTCTTCAAGAACATCCCTTCTATATATAGAAAGCTTGCAGTATTGAATGAAGTAGGCCTTGGATACATACAATTAGGGCAATCTGCGCTCACTCTATCCGGTGGAGAATCTCAAAGAATCAAGTTAGCCAAGGAACTTTCAAAGATGTCTCGTGGTCATACCATGTATATATTGGATGAGCCTACAACTGGATTACATTATCATGATATTGATAAGCTACTCACCCTACTTAAGGGATTAGTTGATAAAGGGCATACAGTTATGTGTGTGGAACATAACTTAGATATCATTAAGTTCGCAGATTGGATCGTGGATCTTGGTCCTGAGGGTGGAGACAAGGGTGGTTACATTGTAGCCGAGGGTACTGTTGAGGATGTGATGAAAAATTCTAAGAGTTGGACTGGAAAGTATCTTAAAAAATATCTAGAGAATCTAGAATAGTGAAACTTTCAGGCATGTTTTGGGCTAAAAATACTACGGGCCCACAAAAGCAGGTGGGTGTAAATAATGGGTACATTTAAAGTTAATCCATATTATGAAATGCATATTCCACGCAAACCTCATTCCAGGAAATTTTTATGATCGCTGACCAGCATGGTCAATTTGAACAGTTTGAGGGTTTGAGAAAATAGTGAATTTCGCTTCGTTTCACCTAGTAAGATTGCGCTATATACCAAGCTTCTTCAGAATCCTTTCCACAGTAAATACACTTACCTGAGGCATCCTCTTCTGCAATACATCTAGTTGTAGCCTTGGTTTCTGCCTTAATACTCTCTTCACATTTCGCATCACCACACCAGTGTACTTTTGCGTATCCTTTTGAGCCACTCATCATCGTTTTAAGCTCATCATATGACTCAACCGTATGAGTATTATTTCTAATTATCGACTGGGATCTGTTTAACAAACTATTCTGAATCTCATTTAAAAGATTTTTTGTATATTCCAATACCTGAGCACGTTCCACAAACATTTTTTCATTCGTATCTCTTCTTACCATAGTAACTCCACCATTCTGAATATCTCTTTCCCCTATTTCCATCCTCATAGGTACACCTTTTTTCTCCCATTCATTAAATTTGTAGCCAGGGGATACAAAGTCTCTAGCATCCAATTCGACTTCTTCTATTTGGGTTTTTAGCTCCTCTACTATGGTAGTACAATATTCCATAACCATATCTCTATTCTCATCTCTGGATATTGGTACAACGACAACCTTAATTGGAGCCACGCTTGGTGGTAATACCAACCCATTGTCGTCACTGTGCGTCATAATCAAAGCACCCATCATTCTTGTACTGACACCCCAGCTATTCTGATATGGTGTTTTAACAGTACCATCCTTGTCTGCGAATTTAATCTCAAATGCCTTTGCAAAGTTCTGTCCTAGGTCGTGTGATGTACCAAATTGCAATGATTTACCATCAGGCATCATTGCTTCTACTCCAAAGGTATTAACTGCGCCTGCGAACTTCTCACTCTCTGATTTTCTACCAGAATATGTTTCAACTGCCAATATTTCTCTCGCGAAATCCACGTACATCTGAAGCATATCCTTAACTTCTTTGATATTTTCTTCCTCTGTTGCATACACAGTATGGCCTTCCTGCCACAAAAATTCTGCTGTTCGTAGGAAAGGTCTCGTTCGCTTCTCCCATCTCATGATATTTGCCCATTGATTAATCTTCATTGGAAGATCTCGCCATGAGGTAATCCATCTTGAGAAGGTATCGTAGATTATGGTCTCTGATGTAGGTCTAATGATCAATTCCTCTTCTAATTTTGCATCTTCATCTACTACAATTCCCTTTCCGTCTGGAGATTCTTTCAATCTGTAATGGGTTACCACTGCACATTCTTTAGCAAAACCTTTAACATGGGACGCTTCTTTAGTAAAGAATGACTTAGGTATGAGCAATGGGAAGTATGCATTTTTGTGACCACTAGCCTTGATTCTTCTGTCCAATTCTTTTTGTATATTCTCCCATATAGCGTAGCCGTATGGTTTAATGACCATACAACCTCTTACAGCAGAGTTCTCTGCTAATTCCGCTCTCTCTATGATATCCAAATACCATTGTGAGAAATCTTCTGTTCTGGATGTAATTCCTTTGTCTGCCATAATCCGTTATTGTACCCTATTTATCCATTAATTTAAACAATCTTAGGACCAAATCCCCAATGATGGGCAGCTTTGGCCAATGCGGTATCAGGATGTTCAACTACCCACTGTTCTATGTTCCCTCTTCCTAATGCCACATCCTTTGCCTGGATTACGGCTTCTACACCCGCTTCAATACCCCATGGATGTCCTAAGACTCCCCCACCTACTTGAATCACAATATCCTCACCTAATTGATATAGCGCTTCAGGAATAGTACCTGGATGTAACCCTCCTGAAGCCACATGCCATACGGGTTTCATCCCATACCAGTTTTGTCCTAATGTCATACTCGTCTCCGGGGTAATATCCAACTGCAACGTATCTCTAATGAGCTTTGGTTCACCATAGTTTTCCATTTTACCTGCAGGCGCACCACCATGAAGCGAGTCTACACCTAACATTCTCATGATCTTGGCAGTAACTACCATGGACATTGAGAAGTCTTTGATTTCGCCTCTATCATACACCCCAGGACCAGACTCTCTGTCAAAAAGGCTGTGCATCGCCCTATGTGCATGTATTGCCAACCCCGGATTGTGCATTCTCATTGTCTGGATTGCACTAAATCCAGTAGTAACAATATCCATCATCATCCATCTTCCCCCCTGCGCCTTTATCTTGTCCGCTCTCTGTATCATTACATCGAGGTTAGAATGTGTGACATTACATAGGTAGAACTTCTTTTTCCCCGTCTTTCTTTCTACCTCTCTTTGCACCTTATGTATCAATTCACATCGATCATCAAAAGTATTGAATGGTAAGCTTGTTAAGTTCTCATCATCCTTAATCCCATGATATTCAGCATTTGCAGCAGTAAAAAGTATCTCTGCTAATTTAGCCTGTTCTTTAGCTGTACGCCCTACTTTTGGTTTTGGAACAGTACAGAGCAATGGTCCCTCCTCGATTTGTAGCTGCTCTCGCATACCCCAAATACCAAACTGTGGTCCTTGGAATGCTTGTATTATGCACTTTGGAAAACGAATATCTAAGCATCTAAATGCCTTGAGCATCTTCATCCCATCAATATTTCCCACTACTCCTGCCAATATTCCTGACATATTGTCATATTCAAATAGCTCCTTCTTGTAAGCTATTTTGAATGTCTTAGTACTTGGATCTAGATCAAATGCCACTGCCTTAAGCTTTTCTGCCATCTTTACACCTGAATCACGTCCTGAATATATATCTGTCCATGTACCAGTAGAGCTTTCTGCTGCGCATGCAGCTACCACATCCTCAAATTTCTCCATACCAATACCATCTGCAAGCTCAATATCGAGATATGTAATGATGTAATTCTCATCAGGATTCTTAGGTTTCCAGCCTTTTGGGGCGATGTAACCGTTGTGTGTAGCTCCAATAACCATAGGGGCAATATGTTTAATTAGATATATACATATTAGAGGAGAACGATTAGTTTGTAAATCACACGAAAGAACAATATAATGGGCATATGTTTAAAAGATTCCTTAAGAACAACAATGTACAGGGTTACAGAGTTCAACAGCTGTATGACCAGTACTTCAAGCAGGTGATTTCCTCATGGGATGAGCTTACTAATTGGCCTAAAGACCTAAGAGAAAAGCTTAAAGCAGAGGTTCCTTTTACTGAATTAGAGAATTTTACTGAATTCCCCTCTTCTGATCACAAGACCATTAAGGTATTGGCAAATACTAAGGAAGGGTTTCCTGTTGAGAGTGTATTGATGCGCAACAAAGACCGTATTACTGTGTGTATTAGCTGTATGAGTGGTTGTCCTGTGGGTTGTAAATTTTGTGCTACTGGGAGAATGGGTTTAAACAAGAGCCTCTCTACTCATGAGATTATGGATCAGATTATGTATTTTCAAAGGAAGCTGAAAGCTACTGGAGAGAAGATTACCAATATTGTGTATATGGGTATGGGCGAGCCTCTACTCAATTTGAAAAATGTTTCTGAGTCTATCAATTTACTAACAGATAGCAATATGATGGCTATGAGTGCTAGAAGGATTACGGTATCTACTTCTGGATATATTCCTCAATTGGAAGAGTTTTTGAAGAAGGATATGGGTGTTAATCTGGCTATTAGCCTTCATGCTCCTAATCAAAAGCTTCGTGAGAAGCTTATGCCTACTGTTGCGAAGTTAAATCCTTTAGATAAGCTTATGGAAGTGTTGATTAAAGATCAGAAGAAGAGGAACAAGAAGATAACCTATGAATATTTAATGCTTAAGGATGTTACTGATACTCCTGAGTGTGCTAAGGAATTGGCAAAATTATTAAAGAATCAGATTGTACTTGTTAACCTTATTAACTTTAACAAGGTTAATGGTATTGCCTACGAACCTAGTACTAGAAAAAGGATTGAAGGATTCCAAGCGGTATTGGATAGCAGAGGGATTACTAATACATTAAGATATTCATACGGGAGTGATATTAAAGGAGCTTGTGGGCAGTTATCGTCTATTGCTAAAATTGCTTCCTAAATTCTGCCCATGCAACCCGAAACCCTCCTGATAAAAGATCTACGTGCTCATTAAACATAATATCGACTTCTTCGATGGTGAACCATCGTACGCTTTCCACTTCACTTTCTTGAATTGTAAATTTATCCTCTGATGATTTCAATACATACAGTTTGTTATACTCCCTATATGTATTTCCATTCCAACTTTCTTCACAATAGAAATGAGCCACTTCATTTAAATCAATCGGTTCAATAATCAAACTTAACTCCTCGCTCACTTCTCGCACAGCTGCATCTAAGTATCCTTCGTCAGTTTCATCCACATGTCCCCCAACTGATTGATCCCACGTCAGAGGAAAGATGGATTTTTGCTTACTTCTGTATTGCAAAAGTACTTTATTTTCTGGGTTTATTACAAGTATACGCACAATTCTTCTTATAAGATTTTGCTGCGTGACCTCTTCTCTTTGGGCAACTCCTATCACTTGATCTTGTGAGTTTACATATACTATATTTCCCATTGTTAGTATATTATAAAAAATTAATTACCACCCACTATGGTCGGGGTGACTCGACTTGAACGAGCGACCTCTACGTCCCGAACGTAGCGTTCTAGCCAACTGAACTACACCCCGTACTCACTTACATCTCATCCACCACCCCTATGCCAAGTAGTTCTAACCCATTCTTCATCGTTAGCATTGTAGCTTGTACAATTGCCAACAAAGACGCTCTATCCTTTTCTGGAGCCTCTAATACAGAAACCTGCTGGTAGAAATTGTTAAAAGATTGTGCAAGATCGAAGATATACTGGGATAATGTTGAAGGAGAGTAGTTCACACCTGAATTAAGCAGTACATATTTAGATTTGCTAAGCATCCCACCCAAGCTCTTCACTGCGATATTCTCTAGAATACTCTCGTCAATATCTCCTCCGTTTTCCAAGTCCGTATTGTTTTTTAACAAAGATTTACACCTTGCATACACATATAAAAGATATGGACCAGTATCCCCATCAAAACTCAAAGCCTTAGTAGAATCAAAAACAATATCACTACCTACTCCAACCTTAAGAAATGCATATTTAATAGCTGCAATAGCTATTTTAAGACTCTTCTCCTCAATACCCTCAGTAACCCTACCGTTCTCCTTCATCATATCCATAGCCTGTTGTGCAGTAGTATCAATCAATTCTTCAGCACCAGCAACGCCCTTGCGACTAGATAGTTTCTTCCCTTCAGTAGACTTAATTAAACCGTGAGGAATATGTGTTGTCTTCTCTGCTAAACCCTTGTCTATTTTACTCAAAGCATCCAGTACGACCTTGAAATATCCAGCTTGTTCTTTACCAGTAATAATGATGGATTCATCATACTCGATTAGTTCGCCCTTCTTTATAGCCAATCCAAGATCTTTAGCCTCATATGTTGGAATACCAAATTTGTTTACAAAAACCCTTGTATGAAGACCTTTAGATTCATCCCCTTCATAGATTACAGCACCCGCATCCTTCTTAAATACCGTCTCCATATTCTTCATAACCATATCCAAACCAATGCTGCTGGTCTCACTTTCTAAGAAGTAATAGTCGAATTTAGTACCTAATTTCTTGTATATGGTTTCAAAATATTCCATACACCACTCTTTTCCTTCTAAATACTTTTTCTTAATCTCTTCTTTTTCATAGATACTGAAGTCCTTTTCGGGTAATTCAGGTACGCACAATGAGAATATATAGTAGTTAAGGTTATCGATCTCCTCCTGTGCTTGAGCATCTTCCTTTTCATCATAGTACTCGCTACCTAGCACATATGCTTCGCCTAAATACTTAACCCTACTACTCAAATCCAATGATTCCAAGCTATTAAACTCCTTACCCTCTTCCTTCATTTTCTTCTCCAACCCCCACAATGTTTTTGCGACATGTAATCCAACATCACCCTGATATATGGCTCGCTTCACATCAGCCCCTAGAGCCTCCTGTAAGCGTGCGTAGGACTCTCCGACTATGTTGGTATACAAATGGCCCACATGGAGTATTTTAAATGGATTAGGATCGGTATATTCGATTACAATCTTCTTACCTTTTTTAACATCTAACTTGAAATAGTCATCTTTCTGATTAAGAATTTCTTTAACTTCGTTCATTAGGTATGAATTGGAAAGGTAGAAGTTTATGAACCCTGGTCCTGCTATTTCTACTTTCTCAATCTCTGTACCTTTTTCAAAGCTATCTACAATGATCTGTGCTACCTCTCTTGGAGATTTCTTTAACTCTCCTGCAAGCTGCATCGCAATATTTGAAGTATATTCACCATGTGTTGGATTGTCCGTACCCGATACCTGGATTCTTTCTCTGCTAAAACTACTGTTTAAGCTTAGAACTCCTTTCTCTAACCTCTCTTGTATGGTTTGAACTATATCCATCATATTGTAAATATATTTTAAAACGCACTCGGGGGGAGTCGAACCCGCAACCGTCGGTTCCGAAGACCGATGCTCTATCCAGTTGAGCTACGAGTGCATAAGCACGGTATATTCTATCACAAACCAATCAGAGAGCTAACTAATCGACTATACAAAAGTATTCAGAATACAAATTCTCGAAGTTATTCCTTTCCATTAGAGAAATAGCCTCTTTGTTAAATGTATATACCCTTGATTTCAGTATCTTAACACCATTGGTTTTTGCAACTTTTTTAATTTCTGTTAATAACGTCCTTCCTACACCTTTTCCACGTAAAGATTCCTTCACAACCAAATCATCAATGTAGTAAGCCTTCGTTTCAACGAAGAAGTCATCTAGTTTACACTCTTCGACCCTTACGATACCAACAACTTCATTGTTTACAATTGCTACAAACACCATATTTCCCTTTGAAATAGCATCATTAAAATATCCTTTTACATTAGTATTTTGTAGAGAGTTTTGGGAAAGAATGTGAGGGTTTTGAACAGAGTGTTTAATCCACATCTGTGAGACTTCCTGAGCTATTTGACCGATATCTTCCTGCTGTAATTGTTTTACCAATATATCCATAGAAATTAGGTTTAATTATGCGTACCTGGCCGGATTCGAACCGACAACCGTTGATTCCGCAAACCAATGCTCTATCCAATTGAGCTACAGGTACAAAAGAGCTATTTATACCGTCATTCTATCATATATTCTTACTCTTTTTAAAATGTAAATACAATATTACCTTCTTGGTACGTTACCAAATGTTGTACGTTGTGCTTTTTCAAAATATTGACTGTTTCACTGTGCGGATGTCCGAAAGTATTGTTTGTACCACAGCTACAAATTGTGATTGAATGAAAAATCTCGCTGAGAAACATATCGCTTGTGGCTGATCTTGAGCAGTGATGTCCTGCTTTCAAAATATCTGCCTGACTAACCAAATTATTTTTAAGTAAATATTCCTCAGCCTCATATCCCGCATCCCCCATTAACAAAACTCTCGTATCCTTTATCTTAACATCTAAAACAACTGAGTCCTCATTTACGTTTTGGTGACAATTAACATCAATGGGATATATCGCAGAAACAGAAAGATCACCATATGTTAGCTTCCAGTCTTCGTTTAGATCATACAGAATATCTTTGTAATTGGTTTCTACATATTCAAAGTCTTTAGATTCAAAACATTGAGAGGCATACACGATTGTACCTACTTTATAATTATTCAGGATACTAAACAAACCTTGAATATGGTCATCATGGGAATGGGTTAATACAACCACCTCTATAGTTCGGTCATTGTCAGGCATGTATTTTGGCAGTTCAAACAATATGGAAGTATCAGGTCCGGCATCTACCAACATTTGAAAACTTTCCTGCTGAATTAGGGTTGCATCACCCTGCCCTATGTTGAGAAAAACAAGGGAAGGTGTTGCTGGGGCTTGCATAGTACAAAGCCCGTAGAGGGCAATGACTAGAGAAATAGTTAAGATGAAGTTCTTAACTAGAAATTTTAAGATAGAAATTGTGAGATTCATCTTCTACAGGATAGAAATACAGACAAAGTAATATTAAAAATACACACATCACTATGGGAATAGAAACTCCAACCTTTTCCAATTCCCAATATCCCCATCCAATCTTGCCTATCAAATTTACTACAAGTTCAAAATATTTGAGCTGAACGTTGGAAGCTTCGAATAGTAGGACTGATAGTAATGGAATTGCATTTGAAAATATTAATCCAAATATTCCTAAAAACATCGTACTCTCTACGACAGGAAGTATGAGACAATTAGCTACCACAGCCCATATTGAGACCGTACCGAATGTATATATCGTTATGGGCAATGTAGTAAGCGTACAGCTTAATGTAGTAAGCAATGTATCTTCAACAAAACCACTACTCTTCTTAAATATCTTCTTCCATATACTACTCAATGCTGGTTGAAGATATACCAAGCCTAATGTTGCCACTACAGACAATTGAAAGCCCACATTAAAAACAATCTTTGGATCAATGAGAACAAATATGAACGCGGCTAACGGCAAGGATATATGTATCGTATTCTTCTTACCCAATATCATAGCTACAATGGCTATACTGGTCATTATGCAGGCTCTAACTATCGATGGAGAAAGGCCAGAGAGAATACCAAATCCCCAGATGAGAAACAGGAGTAGAAATAGCCGTATTTTCAATGGTAGGAATTTCAAAAGCTTACTTCCTGCCAATATCAATATCGTTATATTGTACCCTGATGCCGCTACAATATGACTTACTCCTGCCATCCTTACATTGCTATCAAACTTTTCGCTAAACAACCTATCCTGTCCAAAGATTATTCCCATCATTAAAGATGATTGTGGCTCTTTCAGGTTTTGAGAAATAATATTGTTAAGCTTCTGTTTAAAATCAACCAATACATTTTGCAAAAAGAACCCTTCTCTTTTTCCACTACACTCTATTTCTGGAAACTCCATCAGAAGGTAAATGTTATTATTTTTTAGATAGTCTTTGTAGTTAAAATCTTCGAAATTTTCGGGTATTTTAAACAAACCCTTTATGTTACACACTTCTCCTACCTTCGGCTTTTGATATTTTTTGATCTTAATCAAGAACTTTTGGCTCCCTTTCTTAATCACACCCTCTCCTATCGATGTATCTGACGCGGGTTTTGCTTCAATGGTATTGTACGTTGACTTTTCTGTGATCTCAGATGTTACAATTGCATCAAAATCACCCCAACTGTTTGTGAAACTCTCCACTATCACACCATTTCCTTTTTCCTGTCTAATCACTGGTGTAACTCTGATGGCTACAAATACACTTATAATTAAAAGTAAATTTAACAGGTTCAAAAAGTGCAACAATTTTCCACATATCATTTTTCTCTTTTTTGACTGGTTTGGATTGGCAGATATGTTTCTCAGACGTTTTGATATCAAAAATAGGATAACAACTACTCCAAAGAACAGTAAAATATGTCTCATAGAGATGTGGATGTTCATGTTTCTCAGAAGAGTGATTCCAAAAATATTCAAAATGATATATGAAATGGAAATGAAAATAATTTTGAAATCAATCACATAGTGGATGAATCCATCTACCCTTTTTTCCATATGGATGATTTTAGTCTTAAGAGAGTGAAACATACTATATACAAATATTATCTTTAAATTTGTCATATGTTGTTTGTCCAATTCCACTAACTTTGAGGAGATCTGATACTAAGTTATAGGGTCGACTATCTATGATCTTTTGAGCTGTAGATGGACCTACTCCATCAAGACTATCTAACTCTGTTATTGATGCAGTGTTGATATTGATACAATTATTTTCTACAGGGTTGTTTGTTATATCCTCTTCTGGTACAGTATCTTGTTCTGGATTTTGAGAGGCTATTTCTTCCTCCTTCAAAGTGAATGGTTTTAACTCACACAGGAGTTCCTCTTTTGAAGGGATATATATCTTTTGATTATTAACTAAAACTTTTGACAGATTTATACTTCTCGCTACATATTCTAAAGAGGTATTTCCATCAAATCCTCCAGCCTTTTTTACAGCATCAATTACTCGATCACCTGGGTTAAAACAATACACTCCTGGGGTCCTGAGAGCTCCACTAATATCGGCAAAGATAGTGCATTGGGTATTTACAACTTCAGGTTCAGGGCATACGTTATGCTCGACTTGGTAGACTTTTTCCTCCTTTAAACTTTGCTCTACCGTACTTAAGTTTGGAAAGATATATCTAAGCAAAAGAAAACCTCCTAGGAGACCTATCACAAAGCTACCTATACATAGAAAAATGATTTTTCTTGATGACATACATTGAATATATCAACAAGAGATGAACCTTCGATTAATTCTCTAATATCTGAACAGATATTAGTTTTACATCGTTTAAAGGTTTGTCATTGCTATTTGTTTCTACTTTTTCGATGGAATCTACTACTGCAAACCCTTTAGTTACAACACCAAAGATTGTGTACTTTCCATCCATATACGCGGAGTTTTCTGCAGGAATATTTCCAGAAGTTATGAAGAACTGTGAGCCATTGGTATCTGCTCCTGAGTTTGCCATTCCTACTACATATGGTGCATATTTTCTCTCTGTGATTTCATTCTTAACATAGTAACCTGGGCCACCAGTACCTGTACCGGTCGGATCTCCTGTTTGTATTACGAAGTTTTTGATAACTCTATGGAAGATCATATCTTCATAGAAGTTTTTTCCTGTTAAGAACAAGAAGCTGTTTACTGTTAATGGGGTTTCCTTCTCTAAAAGATCAATAGTTATATCTCCTACTGATGTTTTCAATACTGCTTTGTAATCTATATTTGCTTCCATGACTTGTTGTGCTTGCGTGTATGATGCTTTGGTAAGGTCAGAGAGTCCTGAATCCATACTGAGAAGCCCACCACTCTTAGTTAAATACAGGCCTAATACACATGCAAGAAGTAATCCTACTGCTAGGAATAGTATTTTCTTGTTGTCTTTTAATACGTCTTTTACTCCGCTCATATGTATATCTACTATACTATACCCATCTTAAATTGCCAAGATTAATGGGTTCCTACCCACCAGAATCCTTTCTTTGCTCCACTGCTATCAAGCCATTGTCCATGTCTCATTAGCTGATCTATAGTTGGACCACCCGAAGCGTAGTCTACCTGGACCTGACTAATATATGGTGTGACATTGCTATCCCATGAACTAAAGACTGTTTTGTACTGTACATATTGTGCATTGCTTGGGAATGTAATTACCTCGCTTGCCGAATTCTTTAGATATCCTGTTGATGATCTTAGATCGTCTATCCATATATTTCTTCCTTCGTTTCCATCATTTAATCTAAATGTTAGAAGGTTGGTTGCATCTACTTGAGTAGATATGGTTCTATTTTTTACTGATATATATTCTTTTTGCCATTTAAATACGTCTGCGTTTACAGTGTATCCTCCTGATGGGAAGGTAGATCCACTATCCCATGAAGCTACAACCGTCGCTCCAGTACTTAGGTTTACTGATGTAACTGTTCCCTGAGCTATATATTCAGTTCCATTATAGTTTTCTTTAACTATGACTTTATCTCCTGCATATAGCTCGCTTCCAAGTGATGGTAATCCATATTTGGTTGCATCTATGTTAAAGGATGTATCTCCTGAATTTGCAATTAGATTACCGCTGGCTAATCCCGCTCCAAATGTTACCGTTATGTTGTGGGTTCTCAGACCTACTTCGTATGCTTGGCGAATTTGATCGGCACTACGAGCCACGTTGTCTACACGAACTTCATCTATTGTTCCGAAGAAAGGAAATCTATCTGAATATGGTGTCTTTCCAACCCACGTTTCAGTTGTTGATGTTGCCTGAGGATTGGTTCCCGAGTATGTTACACCCTGAGCATTCAAGACTCCATCAATATACATTTTGGATACCTTTGCAGAGTCATCTCTGGTAACAACAATGTAATGCCATTTATCATCATTTAATGCTATCGTACCGGTTACTCCGCCATTGGTAAACATATCATTAAAGTTAGGAATACCTGTGGAAGAAGCTAGATATAATCGATATGGATTTATTGAAGGCGATTCTTCTTTTGAAATAATCATTCTGTAGTTTGTCACGTCCGTACTTGCTTTTATCCAAGCCGAAAGTGTCAAAGTACCATTTATGTTTAAAGATGAATTTGTTCCAGTTTTGAAGACATCACTACTCCCATTGAAGCTTCTAGCTCCACCAAGTTTTCCATTACTCGTATACGTAGTTCCCGTTGGAGTACCATTATTACTACTTCCTGAGATATCTTTAATATATGCCCCACTTCCCCCCACCTCATCAATATGCCACAACCCTACAGTATTAGCATCAGGTTGATAGTTCGCAAATGCAGACTCTCCCCATGTTGTAGATAGGTATGTGCCTGGCCTATCGCCTGCGATATTTATGCCTAATGTATTCTTGTTTGATAGATCTATCGTATTAATGGTCTGATTAATATATGTATCTTTCCCAAGCTTATATGCCTCAAATATTTCACTACTAGTCTTCGCAGCTCTCATAATAACAAATTCATCCATAGTTCCATTTAGATATTGCCATGCACCATTGAAATATGCACTTCCAAGACGAATAGAAGCGGCATAGTTTGGCAAAGAATTGCTTGCTATGGCAGTCGAAACTGTCATTGTTTTCTCAACACCATTTACATAAATCCTCAGGTTAGTTCCATCTCTTACCAAAGTAATATATGTCCATACATTTGCAGTAATACCATGGGTTCCACTGTATGAGGCTAATGCTGTTCCTCCGGAAGAAGCATAAAATTGAATATTTGTCTGATCTATACCCCACATTATTCTATTATTTGCATCAACCTGTTGAACATAGAATCCATGCCCCGCTGTAGTGCTATTTGTTAAATTAACCCAAGCACTCATAGTGAAGGAAGAGGTTCCAAGGTAGAAAGAATCATTGTCTGCAACAGAGAGGTAATCACTTGTTCCATTGAAGACTCTAGCACCACCTATCTTCCCTGCATTAGCATATGTAGTTCCCGTAGGAGTAGCATGATTTCCATTTGTACCTCCCATTTGGCTAGAAGGATAACGAACAATAACAATTCCAGAACCACCAGCTCCTCCACCAGTTGCCCAGCCACCACCACCACCGCCACCAGTATTAACTGTACCAGCGGTACCACCTCCACTCCCTCCAGCTCCTCCACCACCTGTACCACCAGCTCCCCCAGTAGTTCTTGCACCACCACCACCACCACCACCGTAGTACGTTGACGTTCCACTTATAGAGTAAGCAACGCCTACTCCACCAGCACCACCTACATCCTGAGAGGTATTTCCACCTGCGGCGCCCATACTTCCACCACCACCACTAGCGCTTTGCCCATTATATGCAGTACCACCTCCGTATCCTTGGCTTCCGGTACCTCCAATATATGTTGTTCCATTATCAGAAGCACCTCCACCACCCGTACCACCATTTTTTCCTACAGTATCATATGCGGCACCTCCACCACCGCCAGTTGCCGTGATTGTACTGAATACAGAATCTCCACCATTTGAACCAGTACCACCTCCCGTACCACCATTGCCAACAGTTACAGTTATTGTTCCTGCAGAAGAAATGGCAAAAGCAGAATTATATTGAATTCCACCACCACCTCCTCCTCCACCAACACCACCACCACCGCCTGCAACTGCTAATACTTCTACATTACCAGCGCCATTTACAGCAAACGTTCCTCCTGTGGTAAATGTATGAACTGTGTATCCACCTGCATAGGCTGGTGATGATCTAGGATTCTGTCCGTTAGAATCTGTATATGTTATGGTTCCACCAGTAGCAAAGGATAACAGAGTTGAAGATGAACTATCTTTGATATATGCCCCGCTTCCGCTTCTTTCATCCATATGCCATAACCCAACAGTATTGGAATCAGCAACATATGGGCCACTTGCAAGCTTTGTTGAGCCAATACCTTCTGTTTTCAAACTGCTTCCTGACTGAGAAATTACACTACTTTTATTTGTTATTCCCTTTATATAGTCAAAAGAGATTGTCGAGGCTGTCAGGGCAATATTAAATACTCTGGCCTCATCAATATATCCAGGTAATGCTAAGGTCTGCTGAATATTATGATTACCAATAAACAGGTTATTCGAATTTATCCCTGCATCTCGCAGACTACTACCACTATCAAAAGCCCCTGTAACTTGAATTCCATCTACATACAGTTTAGGAATACCACTTGCAAAGGTCACCGCAACGTAGTGCCATTGACCCGCAGACATACTCGCAGTAGATCTGTAGATATCCTGCCCTGCTGAAGTTTGATTAATGATGTACATACGATTGGTATATCCACTCTCAGTTATACATCCCCAGTCAAATCCACCATTTAAACTTCCATATTGGGCTTTAGAGATAATCATATTTCCACTTCCACTTCCACAATTGCTTGTGAGATATATCCAAGCACTAAGAGTATATGTGGATGTTAGAGCAAGAGACGAATTATTCCCGGCATTAATATAATTGCTTGCTGCGACATTTAAATTACGTGCATTTCCTTGTTTTCCATCGACAGAGGTTGTACCTGATGGTGTAGCATCCCCAATAGTATCTGTTGTAGTTACAGTATATGAAGAAGGATAGCGAACAATTACTACACCCGAACCACCTGCAGATGCAGCCCACGATCCTGCTCCACCACCTCCACCACCTCCTCCGCCACCTGTATTCGCAGTTCCATCAGATCCTCTAACACCAGAGGTTGCGCTACCATTTCCTCCACCTCCAGTACCATATCCAGGAGTTTGACCATCCCCTGCACCACCACCTCCTCCTCCTGCATAAATAACTGATGCTCCAGATATGGACGATGTATAACCTGATCCTCCATTTCCACCTTTGTTCGCTGCTCCATTACTCCCAACTGAAGTAGCTCCTCCACCACCACCCGCACCTAAAGCCGTCCAAGTCCCGTAGTTTGCTTGTCCACCATTATTACCTTGCCCTGCAGTTCCACTCCCTCCTAAATAATTCGCACTATTTCTTACACCACCACCACCACCAGAACCACCTGCCGCTCCAGCAGTCGCACCACCACCACCACCACCACCGATTGCAGTCAAGGTACCAAACACAGAGTTTCCTCCATTATTTGCGACTCCATTATTTGCTATTGCGGTACCACCATTCCCAATTGTAATATTCATAGAACCACTGCTAACGGAATATCCCGAGTTATATATATATCCACCCCCACCGCCACCACCGCCAAGCTCTTGACCACCACCCCCACCGCCCGCGACTACAAGAACCTCGACTTTTCCAGATCCATTTACCGTAAATGTACCACTTGTTTTAAATGTATGTATTGTATATCCTCCGGAGTACGCAACAACACCACCAACCGCAAATGGTGTAGCAGAAACATCCTTAATATATGCCCCACTTCCGCTAACTTCTTCCATTGGCCAATATCCAACAAGCCCAGTATCATCTGTCTTATACAAATATGGGTTATCAAAACTATACTCAGGATAATCGCTCCCTAATTTAGTTTTAGCAGTCCACCCACTTGTAGTAGCAGAATCTCTACCTGTTGTACTTGAGAAGTTGGTAAGAGTTCCGTTACAAGATATACCACAAATACCACCAGATATTGCAGTAGTATCACTAAGTTCATTGAATTTCCAATTAGCTAATAGCCCAGTTGAACTATATGGTGTTTCAAAATCAGATACATTGTAATTTGATGTTATTTCCGCACCAGCAAGTACCCGATTATATATCTGTATATTATCTATACTTCCATCAAGATATGTTCCTGCACTTGGATTGTATCTTCCAATACTCAAAGCATTGGTTCCCGAATCAAAACCAGTTATTCCAACTGTACTAACAGGGCTATTTGCATCTTCAACACCATTTACATATAGGTGTAGACCTGTAGCGCTATTCGCTGTGAATGTAGCACATACATGTTGCCATGCTCCGGTAGTAGCACTATTTGTTGCGCCTTCGATGAAGGCCGCCGCACTATTCTGCCCTACCCATATCTTATACGTATTGGTACGTCCACTTACCTGCCCTACGATATCTTTTACAAACATTATTCCACTCCACGTACTGTTATCTACCTTAGACCAAATCATACTGTCCGCAGTCATTGTATCGTTGTTTACCCATGCGCATGTTGAGAATGATGTTAAAGCATCTACTGCAGCAATATCACCTACATTTACATAATCATCTGTTCCATCAAACATTAAGGCACCATCATTATACGAGGTCCAATTACTCCATGTACTGTTATCTGTACTTGTTCTGTATTGGAATTCTATATTTCCTGATTGATAGTTAGAGAGGATTTCGTTAGCTGAAAGAGCACGGGAATAGATACGAGTAGAATCAATAACACCAGAGAGATAATAAAAAGTATTCCCATTCCTTCCACTACCAATACGAACCGGTTCAGTACCACCAATAACTGTTAAAGCAGAACCATTAGCAGATCCTTCCAAATTTCCATCTTTATAAACCTTTATTGTAGAATTATCAAAAGTTCCAGTAACTAAATGCCAATTATTATCTGCAAGATTTGAAGTCCCGACAGCAGAAATCATCCCAATAGTACCAGTCATTACGTCACCTATTGAAAACTTCAGTTTATTATCAGTATCAACATATAGGGTATATATTGGGCTCGAACCATCTATCATCTCCCCTCCTTTAGAAACAATAGAATGTCTTTTTCCTCCGACAGAAATCTTCACCCACGCTTCAATCGAGAAATTCTGCCCATCAGCGAAATTCAAACTAGGATTATCACTTACGGAAACATGATCATTACTTCCATCAAACATTACAGCCCCAGTTCCCCACCTTCGGTTATTAGCTGTCCACCCTGTCAACGCAGCAGCATCCTGTCCCGTGGTAGTCATATTGGTTAAAGTACCATTACATGATGTACCACATGTACCACCACTTACTGCTGTAGTACCACTTGTTTCATTGAAATTCCATTGAGCTACCATACCCGTAGTACTGTATGGTGTTTCTCCATTGCCAGTATTAACACCAGAGGACAGCCAAGACATGGTCATACCTAAAACTGAAGAACCTAAATCTAAAGCAGATGAAGTATATATCCCTGAAAATTTAGAGATGCCATCCAAATATGAACTCTGAATTTGCAAAGCTGTCCTAGCCACATTTGATATACGAACCTCATCTATATATCCATTCATATAATCTGAACTCGTACTTCGTTTATTCATCCCAATCATGATATTGTCTCTGTTTGGGGTATCTGAAAACCAGTCACCAGTATTAGCACCACTTCCAATGGTTAAGTTTTCTGCAACTCCGTCAATATACAATGAATAGGCAGTACCACTAGATACCACTGCAACGTGGTACCATCGATTTACACTTAATGCCGTTGTTCCACTAACCTGATCATATGTATCATTGTTTCTCTGTAAGATTGATAATGTCCCTGTTGTAACATTTACTCTAAATTGAAGCCAATAGCTATCTGTTGCCTCATCTGCGGATTGGAATATAGTTTGACTACTTGTAAGACTATTCAACTTTATCCAAGCCTCCATGGTCCCTAGACTACTTGCACTTTGGTAGTTTGCAACAGCAGTACGAATGTAGTCAGTCGTTCCATTAAAACTCCTCGCTCCCCCTATCTTCCCTGGATTGGTATAAGTGGTACCTGTTGGTGTTCCATGGTTTCCGACTGTAGAACTATCAAGTACATACGCACCACTTCCACTAGCTTCATCAAGATGCCACAATCCTACGGTATTAGTATCTGCAATGGGTGCCTTTGCAGCAAGTAACTGTACCTTTGGCCCAGTAACACTTTCAGTTCTATCAAACACTCCCCCACTAAAATCCGTAGTATCATCATGTACAATGCTAGGATCTATTCTTATGGGATACACCCTATTTGCATCCAATAACCAATCAGAGTTTACCGTAACTTTCGCCTCATAGTTTCCAACCTTAACCTCATTTATTGTTAAATCAACCTCATATGTCTTATCCCCCGCATCATCAACAGCATAACTAGGTAAGAAATGTGCCAGATACTTACCATTACCATTAACAAAATAGTAAACCTCCGAACTCTTACCATCTACTGTAAACCAACCCTTCTTTAATACAACACCATCATCCACCTTCAAATCAAATACAAATTCATTTAATGGTAATTTACACCCCTCATCGCAACTATTTCGGTATGCTTCCAAGTCATTGATGACTATCTCTTCCTTCAAACCCAATCCTTTCAATACCTGATATTCCAAATCTACACCATCTGCAACCCCTTGGTTGACTATAGTTTGTTTGGAAATAATTTGATCACCCTCATTTTTCCCTATTTCTCGACCAATTTCAGTAAGTACTGTAGATGTCTTAATTTCCTCCGTTCCTAAAATGTCTGCGACTTTTTGCATTTCTTCATCTTGTGGAGCTTTGCCATCGGTGTTAGTTTCACTATAATCTACACCTCTCAAAGACATCTCTATACCAGACTTCTTCTTAGGTGTGAATATACTAGCTATTTTTGTGAAAATATTTTTCTTTTCTTCTGATGAAAATGGATTATCATTTGAAGTTTTTGCCTCAAACCTAATCCACTGTCCACCAGGATTCTCTTTATCTCCAAACTGTACTTCAAAAGTAGGGTTCTCATTTGCAAAGAGTGCTACTCCCTCTGAGTTAGTAAGAATCTTGTCATTAGGTCTTACTCTAATAGCCAGAAAGTAGAAAAGGAATGTGCCAATTAAAAGCACTATTAAGGGTACTAAATAGTAGAGATTTTTCTTTTGTTGGGCAGTCAATCGCATGATAAATACTAACATATACCAGGGGGTATTTGTAGGATATTTTACTATCGATTAGGGGTTACAATGATCTATTATAGGTAATAGCTATATCCCCTATTCTCACGTAATTGTCACCTAATGATGACATTCTCATTATGAATACACATGTATCTCCTGCAACTGCACATTCATTTAGATCTGTTCCTGCGATGGTGCTTGATGTCCAAACCCCAGCAGAGGATGATACTCCTGCTGCAAATGTTCCATCAACAGTCACTGAATCCTCTTTGTAGATATACATATCTACCTTGTTATTAGTATTACTTGTTGATTCTGTAGCATAGTTAAGTTTTACTCCTCCTGTACTACCCCATCCATTGAAGTCTGATGGTAATGTAAATCTTACACGTAAGTCATAATCATTTAGAGACATTGCTGAGCTATTCCATTCGTAGTAGTTCATAGAATTAGATGATGATCCTGTGTTATCCGATGTCATACTTCCTACATTGTCAGAACCATCTCCTGAGAGTACAGCTCCTCCATATTCAGCAGAGAGTATAACCTTTCTTGTTATCTCTCCCAATGGCATCCATGCGATACCATCATTTGAAAATTCTATGTTTCCATCGGTTGTATTGTATCTCACTCCTGCTCCATCTGTTCCAAGGCTAATTGAGCCTCCTGAGATTGCTACGTCTCCTGCAAGGGTCATATCTCCCTCTGAACTTACAACCATCATATCTACGTTGTTGGTTTGTAATTTGAGGAGATTACCACCTGTTCCCATCTTGTTAATCCAGATACTGTTTGTGTAATTTCCACCATCTATCTGAGCTGCGTTAGGAGCAATATTTACTGAATATTCGCTTGCTCTTAGATCGATTGCAGCACTTCCCAATATTACATCTAACTTTAGTTTTTGATCCTTTCCACTGTTGTTGTAAAGTCTTACCCTGTTCTCATCTACTATCTGGATCTTAAACCCAGATGAATATGTAAATGTAATATTTTCTAGCTGTGGTTGGTAGCTTAGATTTGTCGTTGTGAAGATTACTCTGTACTGCATATATGCATTTGGCGTACTTGCTACTGGGCTTCCAGAGCTTGTAGAAAGGAGTTTTTCTGCCTTTACACTATCCAAGTAAGCGACATTGCTACTTGTAGAGAAGTTGGTTAATCTTAACTTGGTTATGGCATCTTTACTTCCTACAGCAATATCTGAGATATCCCAATATACCTTCTGCCATACATTGGCTGTATCGATTGTAATATCTTCATATTGTTCTGTTCCAGCACTCTCTCCCATACCGATTCTAAGGGTATTTCCTGCTTGTGATGCTCTTACCCAAAGGGTTACATAATCATAGTTTGTTAGGTTTGTAGGAGCTATGGTTGATTCCATGTAGCCTCCGTTAGTACTGCTTGTTACTTTGGCAATATTTGTACCCAATGGTTCCATTTCATCTTCAAAACCATATATTGCCGACCGTGTGATATCTCCTTCTGCTACTGTAGCATTGGTTCCTGTCCAATCGGTATGGGTATCTGCATTTTGCAAGGTTGTTACATTAGTACCCGATACGCTTGGTTTCCATGCTTCCCATGTTCCGTCGGTTGGATTATTTGTTGCTCCGCTTCTAGTTTGTACAGAGATTTTTCCATATGTATTTAAGGCTGCATCCCACTTTAAGTTGTCATATGATTGAGCATTGGTTGTAGAGATTACTCCACTATTGTAGACACCGTAACTGTAGTAACCAACGGTTGTACCTGTGTAGGTTGGAGAACTTGTACCAGTAGGTGTTGCAGAAGTATACACCGCGATTCTTCCGACACCACCAGTGCCACCATTGTAACTTCCTGCAGCTCCATTTGCAGATCCCAAGCCACCAGAACCAGCCGATGCAGTAACCTTACTTGTGCCAATATTTACGGCATTCCCCATTATCTTTACGGACCCACCAGCACCACCTCCACCACCACCCGTGTAATAGACATAATTGCTATTTCCACCAGTTGCACCGTTGCTCTGTACATTTCCCGAGACAGAGAGGGAATTCGTTGCCAAAATAACTATACCTCCACCTCGCCCTCCAGTTCCACCAACATTACCGACACTCCATCCACCACCACCACCACCGGATGAACCAAAATACAATTTATTCAAATTAGTATCGCCGTACGTACCACCACCACCGGCACCACTATCATTTGTTAACACATAGCCATTTCCAGATGCATTTGTTCCACCACTATACCCACCAGATGCGCCACCTGTTGCATATGTTCCATATCCTCCTCCACCACCTCCTCCATGGCCAGCACCACCACCACCAGAGCCACCAGATGAAACAGATCCCAATCCTTGAGAACCTGAAACCCATGTACCACCACCACCACCACAATATCCAGTTCCACCACCACTTCCACCACCACCTGCCGCACCACTTCCGGCAACTCCTGAGCCAACACCATTTCCACCGATTCCACAATATGCTTCGCCACCACTTCCACCAAAGCCATCCCCGTCTCCACTTCCACCGGACCCTGATCTGTATCCTAAAGCATTTGCATGTATGACACCTGTGACTGTAACTGTTCCACTAGCTCTAAAGAACATGACTCCACCCTTTCCTTCTCTGAATGAAGCATTCTCTGCAGCTTCAGTTGCCCACGTATCAGGATAGAAGTTTATACCTGTGTTCACAGTTACATCTGTATAGTTTGGAACTCTTTGTAACATAACTTTTTGATATCCTGATGCTGTTCCAAGGTTAGAATCATCTGTTGCTGTATTTCCATAGTATTTTGATTTTGCTGTTTTGAATGTAACCGTAGTATTACTGACATTTAATACTTCTAAGGTCTCATAATTACCTACGTTAATAGAATTTGTATATGTACCTTGTAGATTTATTAGCAAAACCTCATCTCCAGGATTTAAACATCCGGTACTTGGGGCCCTATTTAATGTTGCAGTTGTACCACCAGCATTAAATGCTGTTACATTGTAGTTAACGGCATCACCACCATCAACACATGATCTCCCTGTTGCCAAACTAGTTCTATTGATATTTGTATTACTGCTTACGGTAATTGCACCATCCGCACCCGTTCCTACATCCACTCCTGGAGCTAATTCTACATCGGTTAACTTTACTATAGATCTAATTATTCCATTAACATTAGCATCCTGCCATTGGTTAGATAGATTCTGAGTTATTCCGTTATCCATATTTGATACCTCTACCCATTTGTTCAATGTTGTATCAAATACCCATCCATTAGCTACTAGATCATATGTATTCTGACCATGTATTACTTCTAAGTAACTACCATTAGCTATAACATCGTTTGAATTAGTAAATAGTCCATTTACTGAAGCATCATCTAATTCCATCTGTGAGAGTCCCCACTTGGTAATATATGCTGTAGCTTTGTTAGATGATCCTCTTGCCATTTCAAACCTTACTTTGTAGTTCTTGTCTGATGTTGGGAATACGAAGGAATATTCATATTCTGGTAGTGATCCTGATGTATTGGTTTGTATGAGTGTTCCTGTTACATAGTTTGCTCCGTTATCATTAGATGCTGATACTGTAATGCTACTTGATGGATCGCTTCCATCTATACTTGCAGTCATCCATAGGAAGGCTCTGTTAGTACTTTCTGCAAAGGTTGTTACATTAGAATAGTATGTTCCTGTACTGTTATTTCCATTACTGTCTATACCCATTAATGATCCACTGCTTCCAATATCTCCTGCGAATACAGGATAGTATCTACCCGATAGTGTTTCAATGTTGTTTGTACTTGTACTTGGATCTGTTGCTGTAGTATATGCGTTTAATCTTGTGCTTGATGTTAGATCTATCTTAGATATTCCTCCTCCTTCTGTTCCTACATACATGTATTTACTGTCTGGGGTTACTAAGATATCTCTAATATCATTACTTGTTCCACTTAATTGGTTGTATGTATCTGCTGAGGTATGAGAACCTTTGAGAGCTCGTAGACCGTCTTCATATTGGGATTTGATTTGAGTACTGGTTAAGGCAGTAGCTGTTACAAATGGTTCATCTATCACTCCATCGAAGAATGCTGGATACGCAATACTATCGCTACCACCTATTAGGAACTTATTAGCATCTGCAGGTCCCATGCTGGTTACGGCTATGGAACCAATTTTTTGGCCGTTTACATATAGGATCCAGTTTGAGGCATCATTTACAACGACAATATGCATCCATTCTCCAACGGTTACAATATTACCACTTAAGATAGGATTCGCTGGAGTTCCTGAGGTTAATATTTGAATTGATGCACCATTTAAAACAATTCCCCAGTTATAATTAAGATCTGAATCACCTTTCAACATTATAATGTGGCTTCCAGTTACAGAATCTGGTTTTATCCATGCTCCATATGATAGTGGTCCTGCGGAGAAATCTAAATCTGTATCGTCATCCCTATATAGATACTCATCTGTGCCATTTAGATCTACAGCTTTTCCTCTTACTCCAGATACTGCATCATTACTATCTACATTTACAGCTGTTAATGCGTTTGCTTTTACAGATATATCCTCATTATCTGCACTTGTATTATCATAGCTTAATGGCCACATACCTCTTATATCTCCTACCATTTGTTCAGAGATATAATCTTTGGTGTAGTATTTTACAGAACCATTCTTCTCATCCGAACCATCCGCTAATGTTGCACCACCAGACTGCTTTTCTTGTAATACTGTAACCCCTAAATCCGTACCTATGAAAATGGTATTAGATTTGCCATCAATAGTAGATGTTCCTTGAGTTACATCAAGTGATTTAAGCGTCGAAATAGAGGAACCCGAACCTAACCATGAGATTCCATTTATTGACCATCCTGCAGAAGCAACTCCGGTTTGTCTGTAGATACCATTTCGATATTGAGATAGTGATGCCTCACTTGATGCTATTCCAGCAATACCATAATAGACATGTAGCTGTTGGTTTAGTGCAGTACTTGCAACTTCATCAAAATAAAGATCTCCCTTATTTGTGAGAGCTATCTTTGTGGAGTATAGAGCATCGGTATATTGAGAACCTATATTAAGGTTTACTGAAGAACCCGCTGTTTTATTAATGACTGTAACACCACCATCTACTCCTGTAGCACCCGTTGCTACAGCTGTAAATTGCTTTGGCGATACCTGTCCTGTAGCGGTCCAGGTATAACAAATATACCAAAGTGAGCTTAATGGTGAAGAAGGATTATTATGCTGAATATATGCTTGGAATGTTGAATTTGTAATACTTCCTCCGGTGACATTAAAAGAAAAAGCTGCACAGTCCGAAGACTTCGTAGGTACATACGAACTAAAGCCTAAACCAGAGACATTAACAGTTGGTAAATTATCAAACTTATATGGAAGATTAACAGTTTCAGCAATATCCGTTGTATTATTCCCTTGAATATACCCCCACCCACTCACAGTCATATTCTGTGTAGGTTGATTCGGAACAGTAGCACTACTAACATCATTAACAACGTTATTTACTAAAGCCTGATTTGCATTAACCACGCTATATGTATTAGCAATACTCCTGTCCGATATACTCTTGTTTGATATATTCTTACCACTAGTATTGTATTTAAATGCTTGATCATTATTAAACTGTATAGAATACATACCTGTAGCGCTACTTCCATTCGTACCAACGCTTAATTCACCATTAAGCATTGCTAATGAAGAAATAGTATTGTTTGTCGAAGTACCTAATATTTCACCCGTAGCAGATTGAATAAACTTCATCCATACTCTCTGAGTATCAGCATTAACAATGGTTAAATAGCCATTTCCAAAATCAACACTAGCAATAATTATTGATCTTTGTGGAAATTCTCGTTCACTCCCTCTTTCATGGGCAGTTGTAGGTTCAACATACCAGCTTGCAATTCTAAATTTGTCTCCATTCTTGTAATCACTTCTTACAGGCTTAATAGTTATACTTGATCCAGAGCAGCTCCCAGACACAAATGCATATGAAGAACCGAATGCTAGGTTTGCACCACTTGCAGTACAAGTACCATCAGAAGAAACAATATTAGCAGTAATACCAGCTGTAGTAGTACCAGTAATAGTCAAATCAATATATCCATGCTCAGAACCAGTACCATATACACCGGATACACCAATTAAACTACCATTGTAGGAAGTAGTAAGATTAGAAGTTGTTTGTAGAGATACACCCTTGTACCAATTAGGATCTACACCAATATCTACTAAAGTCTCTGGTGTAGAATCTTGACCCTGTAGTCCTGATTGAGTTCTGTCATAGTATTTACTGGTTAGAAGAGTTGCGAAAGAAGAACCAAGATATCTATTACCAGCTATATCCAACATACTGCCATCTATGGTTACACCACCCCACAATCCTGCTTTCTTAGCATCTGCATCAACACCTATGGTTGAGTTAGTACTATCAATCTTCAATGAATCAACAAAGTTATCAAACATTATCGTTTGAGATTGGTTACTCTCTAAGTATCCTCTTCTCTCAGCATCACTCATCGCTGCATAGTCATTTGCTAACTGGTTGTACATATCTCTGTAGAGATTCTCATCATAGCTGACATTGATGTACATATCTGCAGTAATCTTGTTTTGAGCATCAAATACCATCTTTACATACCCAGAACCTGCATCAGCTATTGATGTAACTACGCCTAAGAGTCCATTAGTTTGGGTTGTACTGTCATCTGCATGACCTTTTCCTGCTGTGGTTGAGGAGTAAATATAGTCACCACGAGAACTAGAGGCTGCGTTATCTAACATTACATCTACGACTCCTTCAAATGCTACTAAACATGCATCTCCGTTATCACACACACCATCTTTGTCTACATCTCCATTTACTTCAACACCCTGCACTACACCCAAAGCTCCTTGGAGTCCTGCAACTGTTGTTGTTTTGAATGCTCCATTTGTAGATGAGTCAACAGTTACCAAGGATCTTTCATTTACTATACCTCCTGAGTTATTGATTAATACCGCTCCCAATCCTTTCCCAGAGGTTATTGTTCCTGCCACATACAGGTTTCCATTAGCATCTAAGTACATCTTTTCTACACTGTTATTCATAACAGAGAGGAGTTTTGAAGATGGGTTAGTAAATGCTGTAGATGTGTTAAATTGGAACGCGATTGCATCTTCCCCATCTGCTACATGAGATACTGCTAAACCATTTACAAAGCCACCACCACTACTTCCGGCTCCTGTAGATGCTACTACTTCTAGTCTTAGATATTCATTCCCTCCAGAGTAGTTATATAGCCTTACGTTATTGGAATCATACATCACTATTCTATATCCACTGTTGTATGCAAGAGAGATATTCTCTAACTGTGGTTGATATGACAGATTGGTTGTTGTAAAGATTACTCTGTATTGGAAGTACTGGTTTGGAGTACTTGCGATTGTACTGCCTGTGTTTACAGAGAGTAACTTCTCTGCTCTTACATTGTCTAAATATATTGTATTACTCACTGCAGAGAAGTTAGTCAGCCTAATCTTAGTTATGGCATCTCTATAATCTGCAGATATGTCTGAGAGATCCCAATATACCTTCTGCCATACATTGGCAACATCTATGGTTATATCTTCATATTGTTCTGTAGCTGCTGTTTCTCCTATCCCTATTCTTAATACATTTCCTGCCTGAGAGGCTCGTACCCAGAGGGTTAGGTAGTCATAGTTAACAATATTTGTTGGAGCTATGGTTGATTCCACGTACCCTCCATTGGTACTACTAGTCATCTTGGTGATGTTTGTTCCTAATGGTTCATCTTCATCTTCAAAGTAGTCGACGTTTCTAGTTATATCTCCTTCTGCAACAGTAGCACTAACATCTACAAAGGTTGTATGTGTATCTGCATTTTGAAGCATAGTCTGATTAGTTCCATCAGTATATGGTTTCCATTCCTCCCATGAGCCTATGGTTTCTACACCTGTAGCGTAGTATATACGATCGCTCCAGTTTGCTTGATCATCTTCACCTATGTACCACATTTTATATGTTTCTCCATCTTGTATGACTGTTCCCCTAAGTGAGTCATATTCATCTCCACGACCCAAATTTCCCAATGGAACCCTTCCATTTGTACTCGTATTGTCAGAATTTACTGGGAGAGTATTATCGTATTTTGCCCATGTTAGACCATCAGCAGACATCGCGTAGTACATTCTATAATGGCCACTGTTCTCTCCTGTATACCACATTTTATATGCCCCATTATCCTTAATTACGGAAGCCGCATATGTTCCATCCGCATCACCTTTACTACCAATACCAAGTGGAATCCTTCCATTTGTACTTGTTGTATCAGAATCTGAAGGAATTGTATTATCGTACTTTGTCCATGTTAAACCATCTGGAGAGGTAGCATAAAATATTCTACGAATACCGCTGTCTTGTTCTCCTGTGTACCACATTTTATACGTACTTCCATCCTTTATCACAGATGGGGAGCTTGTATTAACAGAATCACCATTACCAATTGTTCCAGAAGGAATACGACCGTCCGTGCTCGTTGTATTCGAGCTTACAGGAATGGTGTTATTATACTTTGTCCATGTTAAACCATCTGGAGAAGTTGCATAATATATTGCATCGTTGTCTCCATGCCCTGTATACCACATTTTGTAAATACCATTATCTTTGATAACGGATGGACCCCAAGCTGCTCCACCATCACCAGTACCACCGGTACCTAGTGCTATCCTACCATCTGTACTTGTAGTGTCTGAATCCGTAGGTATCGTATTATTATACTTTGCCCATGTTATTCCATCCGTAGACGTAGCATAGTATATTCGCCACATACCATCGGTTTCTGCTGCAGCGGTATACCACATTTTGTATATATCCCCATCTTTTATGATTGATGAGGAAAGGATCCCCCCCTCGTCTCCTGTACCCGCCGTACCTATAGGTAAACGTCCATTCGTTCCCGTAGTATCCGAAGCATCTGGTATTGTATTATCATACTTCGTCCATACAAAGCTATTAGCAGGAGCAGTAGGATCAGAAGTATTACCACTCCTAGTTTGTACAGATATCTTACCGTATGTATTTAATGATGCATCCCATCTTAGATTGTCATATGACTGAGCATTAGGAGTAGTAATAACAGGGCTATTGTATACACCATAGTTGTAATATCCAACTGAGGTTCCTGAGTATGTAGGAGCCGTTGAACCCGCTACAGAGGTTGAGTAATAGACAGCTATTCTACCAACACCACCACTACCTCCAGCGCCAGATAAAGCAGACCTACTTCCTCCAGTGCCTCCATTCGCTTGAACTAAGCTTGCTCCCAGGGTTGCACTCTTCGCATAAATTTTAACAGATCCACCAGAACCACCACCCGATCCGCCTTGAGCTGCTGCTGCTGTACCATTTCCACCATTGCTAGTAATAAATCCGGTTACAGTAACCAAATTCGATGAGATAAATACAATCCCGCCACCACTTCCTCCAGGAACTGTACACGTATAGTTAGACTTTATAGATCCATTACCTCCACCAGACCCAAAATATATTTTGTTCAAAGCAGTATCACCATAGGTACCACCACCACCGCCACCACCGCCACCACCGCCGCCAGCACTTCCTATGGCTCCACCGCCAGCACCAGAAAGTGCTCCAGATCCACCAGCACCACCGGCACCATATGCTGTTACACCAGCACTACCATTGCTTCCACCATCACCAGCCGCAGCTGAACAATTACGTGCACCACCACCACCACCAGCACTTTGGGCAGTACTACCACCCGCACCTCCATTACCACCAAGAGCACCACAGTCGTTTCCACCACCACCACCACCGCCACCACCGCCATAGCCACCACCACCACCACCACCGGAGCCATCATCTGCTTCACCACCAGAATCATAACCACCACCACCACCACCACCACGATTATACCCAGACCCTGCAGCTGTTGAACCCGTATCTTGTCTACCGTTACCATACAAACCAATGGTAGCAAAAGTTGTACCATCATAACCTCCATCATATGATTCTCCTGGAATTTCTGAGCCACAACTATAATAGTTTCTATACCCAGAAGCATTTGCATTAATGGATCCAGCAACACTTACAGTACCATTAGCTCTGAATGCTAATATTCCTCCTTTAAGACCATCCCATGCACTTGGATACAGGCTATACCCAGAATTAACAGTAACATTAGTGTAATTAGGAATTCTTTGTAAAATAACTTTCTGATTTGTTGTTCCGGTACCTATGTTAGTATCATCTGCAAGAGCATTTCCATAGTACTTAGTTTTTGCAGTTTGGAATGTCACTGTAGTACTACTGACATTTGAAACTCTAAGTGTCTCATAGTTACCTACATTAGGATAAGCAGTGCTTGTCCCCTGCATATTCATAAGCAGGACTTCGTCATTTACATTCAAACATCCAGTACTTGGGGTAGTGCTCAAAGTTGCTTGCAAACCATTTGAGTTTAATGAAGCAACGCTATAGCTAACTGCATCCCCACCATCAGCACAACTTCTTCCTACGCTCGAATTAACTGTATTAATATTTGTATTTACCGTAATAGTGATATTTCCATCTGCACCAGTACCCGTATTTACCCCCGGTGCCAATTCTATATTTGTTAACTTTATAATCGATCGTATAATCCCATCCGTATCCGCATCCTGCCACTGATTAGACAACGAATGCGTTATCGTAAAGTCTGTCTCCTGTACATTCTTCCACTGTCCTCCACTACAGGCCGCGTTATTACTCCCTCCTACACAAATCCATCCACTAGCAACTACATCATAGCTATTAGTATTATGCGTTACACCAATGTAAGTACCATTAGAAACCATACCGTAGTTAGAAAGCACATTACTCCCCCCACCACCCGCAGTAAGAAGATCTACAGAAGTAGAACCATCAAAGAAGTACAAGTTAGTACCATTCCACCACATATCACCAGTACTTGGAGCAGAAACATCCAATCCCGCAGCTAAGTTAATCTGAGCAACCGTACCAGTACTAGCACCAAGACTCAACATAGCTCCTGTATTACTCGTATCATCACCAAAGGTAGCATATCCATTCTGATTTATGAGACTCAAGATAGCTCCAGTAGAATCCTGCCATTCCATTAAGTTATCACCTGCTGTATCGTTAGCCTTAATAACCACAGCCTCATCAGATGTTAGAGTAATATCTCCTGTAGTATTTGATATGGAAGAACTAGATCCCGCGATATCCAGTTTTGCCCCAGGAGTACTAGTACCAATACCAAAGTTACCAGTAGAAACATCAAAGAAGAATGCTGCAGTACCCAAGGTATCGCCACCAATAACTACATCATCTGTAGTAGAAGTAAGATATGTAAATGTACCCGCATCAGTCCAAAGACTACTACTACCACCACCCACAGGGCTACCATTCCAATACAAAGTTCCATTAACATTGTAGAGTCTGTTAGCAGTAACTAAAGGATCATCTGTCCTAGGATGAATATAGAAAGTGAGAGGATTTTCAAATGCGAAAGCCTCCGTACTACCCTTTTGTAATGAAAGAATATTGCCAATACCATCTTGAGTAATTTGCATTACCACGTTATCAAAGTTCGTATCTTCTGCCTTAAATGTAGCAACAGGCCATCCTCCAGAAGTACTGTAACTTGAATACACCGTAAGTCCTGATTGTGCCTGTGAGCCAGAAATGGTTAATCTTTCAGCATCCATATCAAAAGAAAGTGAAGGTCTAGTACTCAAGCCCGAAAGATATGTCGTATATGAATCTGCACCAATAGCAGTATACGAACTAGATCCAAGTACAAAATGATCTGTCAAAGCAGTCAAATATGTAAATATCCCACCATCAGTAAACAAAGAACCTGTTCCGCTACCTAAACCACCCCATGTGGACCCATTGTAAACCTTGAGTGCCGCATCAGTGGTATCGTAGTAAACCATACCTGCTACAGGGCTTGTATACCCAGAACTATTCGCCGCGCTATCAAATTGAAAAGCTGTATTAGCACCTGAAGCATATTTAGCCTTAAGTGCATATGCAGATGCTTGTATTGGCATCCTTGAGAAAGTCTCAGTATATGAAGCATTCCCTGCTGGAGAGAAGCCTAATTGAACATACAGGTCCGTCACACCTCTAATCATTGCATCAAATGTTGCATACGACCCTGCGGTAGGAGTCCCATCCGATCCTAATGAAAGATTAAAGGCTCCGTTGTACTGACCTATTTCAGTATTTTGATAGTCTTCTGTAAGAAGAAGAGTTCCACCAGAAGCAGCGGAATAGTATTTGACTTCAAAGTCGCAAGTATCATTTCCATTACCTGCCACTACACAAGCTGGACTCCCAGTTGTGACGTTTAATCCCTCATACCCCGTATCATTCCTAACAATTTTACCTTGGAAATTGATGTTATCACTGCTTAAAGCTAGTGCAGCATTAGGAAAAAATACCAAAAAGAATATGGAAAGAATGATCGATGATTTTACTAGTTTTGGGCAGTCGAGTTTTATCATGTTTATCCGGCAGTAAAAGTGTTTTGCTAAAAGCAAATTTAGATACGACACCTATCGTAAAATGATATGAAAAAACGACCTTTTTGTCAAAGATTTTGAACAGTTTGGGGCTCAGCCAAAAGCCCTACACAACAACGTTTATGATCTTATTGGGTACATATATGAATTTCTTTATCTCTCCTCCATTCAGATGAGCCAACAAAGCCTTATCTGACAGCACTTTCTCTCTGATCAAATTTTCTGTATCCGTGGTACTTATAGTTATTCTTCCTCTAACCTTTCCATTTATCTGAACTGGAACTTCGAGGATATTCTCCACAAGGAGCTTTTCATCAACATTCGGCCATTGCTGTGTGTGTACACTGTCGGTATGTCCGATTAAATTCCAGAGCTCTTCAGCCATATGTGGCAAAGAAGGTGCTATAACCACAACCAATTTCTCGATATCTTCTTTACAGAATGTACTTTTCGAGAATTCGTTATAGAACTCCATCAAAGCAGAGATACTAGTATTAAACTTTAGAGATAACAGATTCTCCTCTACTCTCTTTAAAAGCTTTGCAACTGCCTTGTGAGCTACTTCTTCTGATTGCTCTTGTTTGTTATCCCAAGCATCTAATATGAAGCTGTAATACTTAGATACGAACCTTTTAACTCCATTTATAGTCTCTGCACTCCATACCACATCACCCTCATACGGGCCCATGAACATCATGTACACTCTTGTTACGTCAGCTCCATATTTAGATATCAAATCATCTGGAGATATTACATTTCCAAGAGATTTAGACATCTTAACACCACCTTGGCCCAGTACCATTCCATGTATTGTTCGCTTCTGGTATGGCTCTGGCGTAGGGACAATTCCTTGGTCATACAAGAACTTATGCCAGAATCTTGAGTACAGTAAGTGTAAGGTCACGTGCTCTTGTCCACCCTCATACATATCTACAGGTAACCAATACTTCATTAATTCAGGAGAAGCAATACATTCTGTATTGTGTGGATCTGTATATCTAATGAAATACCAGCTTGATCCAGCCCAATTTGGCATAGTATCAGTCTCTCGCTTGGCAGCACCACCACACTTTGGGCATTTTGTATTTACCCAGTCAATCATTGCTGCTAATGGAGACTCACCTGTACCCGATGGTTCATACTCTTTTACGTATGGAAGCTCTAGTGGCAATTGATTTTCAGGGACTGCAACCTCTCCACACTTAGGGCAATGTACGATTGGAATTGGTTCACCCCAGTAGTGCTGCCTTGAGAAGATCCAATCTTGTAGATGATATCGTCTAACCGTATCACCAATACCTTTTTCTTTAATATATTCTGCAGCTTTCACTCGTGCTTCCTCACTGCCAAGACCGTTCATAAAGCCAGACTCATAAACAACCCCCCCTTCTTCATAGACATCTTTTGATTCTTTTACCTCAGACCTGTCTCCATCTGGTCCTTCAATCACCCTAATCACAGGGATATTAAACTTGGTAGCAAAGTCAAAGTCTCTCTTGTCATGAGCAGGTACTCCGACTACCATTCCCGTGCCAATGTTTGCTAATACAAAGTCTGCTGCATAAATTGGCAATCTAGACCCTGATATGCTATTTATGCAATATAACCCCGTAAATGCACCGGTTTTATCTTTTGATTCGCTTACTCTCTCCAAATCCGATCTGTTCTTAGATACTTCTATGTACCTCTTAACTTCTTCCCTATTACTCTCTGGCATTTGGTCCATTAATTCTTGAAGGATTAAATGCTCTGGTGCCACAACTACAAAAGTAGCCCCAAATTGAGTATCAGGTCTAGTTGTTGAAACTTGCATATACTTATCCGTACCCTCTACTTGGTACTTAATGTCATACCACGTCTTAGCATCTATCCAATTTCTTTGCCTTGTCTTTACGCTCTCTACGTAATCCGTTAAATCTAAATCCTTATCTAATTTATCTGCATACTCAGTAATCTTTAATATCCACTGATCTAGTTCTTTTTTTTCAACAGGAGCACCACATCTCTCATGTTTTCCATCAACAACCTCTTCATTAGAGCAACCTTCTTTACATTTCGGACACCAGTTAATTGGCTTCTTTGCCTTATATGCCAATCCTTTTTCGAAAAGTTTTAAGAATATCCATTGGGTCCATCTGTAGTACTCAGAATCAGAAGTATTTACTTCTCTGCTCCAATCAAATGTTAAACCAAGACTCTTTAATTGTCTTCTGAAGGTATCAATGTTCTCTTTAGTAATATCTTGTGGAGCTCTTTTTACTTTAATGGCGTAATTTTCAGTAGGTAATCCAAATGCGTCCCACCCTATTGGGAACATCACATTCTGACCCTTCATTCTTCGGAGTCTTGCTACTGCATCAAACATTGAATAGTTCCTTGTATGGCCCATGTGCATGCTATCGCCTGATGGGTATGGGAATTCTACTAAGAGGTAGTACTTCTTTCTTGTATCATCGAGGTCTTTACCCTCGTAACTAAGTTCGGAGAACCATTTGTCTTGCCATTTCTTTTCGAATTCTTGTGGTTTGTAGGTTCTTTCCATTGAACTTAAGAGAGAATTTAATATGGATATTTTACAAGAAAAAAAGATGGATTGGAAGGACAATGTTTTTGTTTTATGAAACCATACTGTGGAACACTTAGCCTTTCTCCAGAGTCATGTATACAAATCTCCTACATTAAGCTTTCCAACTGGTTGATTGCAGACTCTAGGTCACTTACTACAACCCCCGTTTTATCTACAAAATCTTTTGACCATTTTAGCCTTCCTTCTTTCCATATAATGATTAATTGAGGACAACTATCCTCTGGGCTCTTTGTGTTATTCGCTAAAAAGTATCCCACCTCTACCCACATAGCCTCACTTGGTGCCATCCCGGGATTAGCAACTAAAATATCTGCTTCCTTGATAGCTTTCATATCGTCGGGATAAAAGGTGTCTGAGGAATTTTGATTTGAATCTGTCTCAGGATCATAAAAGGAGAAACCTTTTATTTTTTTGATCTCTTCTTTCCAGTTATTTTCATACTGGTTCCATTGTCCCGCTAAATATACTTTTTTCATAATATTGTAATTGGTGGACCTGAGGGGATTCGAACCCCTGACCCCATCACTGCCAGCGATGTGCTCTAAACCAACTGAGCCACAGGCCCACAACAAACTTCTGGACTCAGCCGGAATCGAACCGGCGATCTTCTCAATGCGAATGAGATATTCTACCAAACTGAACTATGAGCCCGATGGAATTATTATACTAAAGAATATCTCCTATTGCATATATGGAGCAGGATTGATCCTACCAGAGAGTCCAGCACCTCTTCTAAGCTCGAAGTGAGTATGCACACCGTATGCAACACCTGTAGCACCTATTAGACCCAAAGCTTGACCCTTGGCTACATATTGCCCCGCTGATACATACAGTTTGTCCATGTGCCCATTTAAGATGGTATATCCGTTACCACAGTCAACATGAGTGTAATAACCGTAGCCCCCATAGTTTGTACCCCAATAGCCCCACCCTGCACTTATGACAGTACCTGCACAAGCTGCTACGACATTTGGTCTTGAACCACCAGTTGGGTAGAAGTCTATACCGTAGTGACCAGAGAAGTAACCTCTAGATATCGCACTTGGGCCACCAACAGGCCATCCAAGGAATCTTCCAACATTAGGATCTGCAACGCCTCCACTGTATGGAACAGAAGAAGATTGATACGTAGAAGGAGTACTTGCAATGGTAGGTTTTTTAACAACGACAACAGGCATTTCACCATTTGGTATGAACATTTCAGCGCCAACTGTAAGGGTGTATGGTGCCTCCAACCAAGCATAGTCGACGATGTCTGCTGCATCTGCAGAATATTTCTTTGCCAAAGACTCAACAGTATCACCACTCTTTACAGTTATGATTACACCATCTCTTGGTGGTATTTCTAAGGTTTGACCTAATTTAAGGTAATCTGATGAAGACATGTTATTTGCCCAAAGGATTGTTTGCGTACTAATTGAGTAGTAAGAAGCAATGGAGCTAATAGTGTCTCCTCTTTTTACTACATATTCCTCCGTAGATGTTCTTGGCCTATCCTTAGGAACCAAAGTATTAAGTGATGCATTGGCTACCATAGTATCAGTCTGTGGAACACCAGTACTTACCAGGTTATCTGCGTTGGCTGCTATGACTACGGGTCTGCGATATACATATGATATGACTAGGATAAAAACAATGAATGATAGTGTGACTTGTAGTGCAGATTTTAAGAATGTCCCTCTACCCCAGAACATTCGTTTTATGATCTTATCTTTGAAAACATCAATATAGCTGTTGAAAATGTCGAACAGTACAGAGAGAAGAATTAAAGCTACCTTAAAACGGGAATAGATATAGTCTATGAATTCTATGATGAATGCCAAGAGATCCTTCCTTTGTCTACGAATTGCAAGAAACTGACTCCATCTGCTTCTTAGATCTAAAATTGGACCCTTTTTCCCTATTTCTTCATTTACAAAAAGAAAATCGCTTGGTCCAGCATTAAAAGAATCTTTCTCTGCTTCTGATAGATCCTTGAAACTTAATCCTGCTACATTTCTATTTTGATTCGACCCAATATCTTCCACGCTTTTTAGGTATTAGAATTGATGCCTACTATTATACCAATTCTCTATGCTTCGTGCAGAGTTGCTAAGAAATCGTTGTTGGTTTTAGTCTTCTTTAACCCACTTACCAATACTTCTGTTGGGCTTTCATTGTTTCCTAAAACTTCTAACATTCTTCTAATTCTCCATGATTGGTTCATAACTTCTTTACTTAAGAGAAGCTCTTCATTTCTAGTACCAGAATCAACGACATTGATAGCTGGGAAGATTCTTCTGTTAGCAAGGTTTCTATCCAAGTGGAGTTCCATATTACCAGTACCTTTGAATTCCTCATATACCAAGTCATCCATCTTACTACCCGTATTAACCAATGCAGTAGCGATAATTGTTAAACTACCACCATCTTCAAAGTTTCTAGCAGCACCAAAGAATCTCTTTGGAGGATATAATGCAACTGGATCAAAACCACCAGAGAGTGTTTTGCCTGATGTTGGCATAGTGATGTTGTAAGCTCTAGCAAGTCTAGTAATACTGTCCATGAGTATAATGACATCCTCACCCCATTCAACCATTCTCATAGCCTTCTGGAGTGCCATTTCAGCTATTCTACAGTTCTGTTCTGGAAGTTCATCAAAGTTAGAAGCATATACTTCACCCTTAACAAATCTCTTCATATCAGTAACTTCTTCTGGTCTTTCACCTACGAGGACTACCATTAACTTTGCTTTAGGATGATTTTTAGCAACACCATCAGCAATATCTTTCAATATGGTAGTTTTACCTGCTTTTGGAGGAGAAACAACCATAGATCTTTGACCAAAACCAATTGGTGCTAACAAATCTATCATTCTAGTAGATATAACTTCTGGAGCTGTTTCCAATTTCATCTGTTTATCTGGGAATACAGGTGTTAATTTCCTAAATGCAGGTCTATTTGCAGCCTCTGCAGCTGGTTTACCATAAACAGTATCTACTCTTAAGAGACTTAGATACTTTTCTTTTTCTTTTGGTAATCTTGCAGGACCATAGACTTCATCTCCAGTTCTTAAACTGAATTTCTTAATCTGTGAACCGGAAATATATACATCATTATCACTTGGGAGTAATCCCTCTGTTCTAATCAATCCATGGGTTTCATCCTTCATAACTTCTAGGATTCCACCTACAAATACAAATCCATCATCCTTGGTAGCTTTCTTAAGAATCTCTATGATTAGCTCTCGCTTTTGAAATTCCATGAAATCTTCCATACCCATATCTTTTGCTTCCTCTCGAAGCTGTGCAAGAGTCATTTGTTCATACTCTTGAATCGTTTTAACTTTATTAACCATTGTTTTAACAGGAAATTTAATATTGGGCATACGCCCGATTGACTTAAAAAGTATATTGAAATAAAAAAAATATGTCAAATATACGGATCAAAAGGGAATTAAAAAGAAGGGATCGGTACTGCCCCAACCGACCCCGGTTTCTTTCTCTTAATAAGTTAAGAAAAAAATATCAGGTAATATATGAATATATTTACCCCTTCTTTTCTTAATATCAGTTGATTATGGTCTCGTAGGCTTATCCTGTTGCCCAGATGTGCTCGTGACACCCCAGACAAAGGGAAAAACCTAAGATATCCACAGTCTTCTGAAAGAACAATATAGTATACCCCTCGAGTGGTATAATTGTCAACCCTATATATAGTATCCACATACGAATATATTCACATTGCCCGCCGATAACACTTTGTAAAAACGCATTTTCGGAATACAAGGTTTATATGTTACAGAAGGCGCACGCTTATACAGAGTGTTACGTCTTTTGTGGATATAGAAATGAGCAAAAATAGAAGACGAGGACAACCGTCCTGTTAGATACTGGTAATTTGAGAAACTTTCTTAATATTGATATCTTTAGCCTTACCGAGTTTTCCTCTTCCTACAACCGCATTCTTATATCCTACCCTTTGTGCTTCATCAGTTATTGCGCCAACTCCCCAAGAGCCACGTACCTCTCCTGTAAGTCCGACTTCACCTACATACACGCTCTCTTTATCCAAGACATTATCCTTAGCGGAAGATTTAATAGCAGCACATATAGCCAAATCAATACACGGATCATTTATACTCAGTCCGCCTACTATATTCACAAACACATCCTTGTCTCCAAGAAATACCCCACCTTTTCGGGACATAACTGCGCAAAGCATATCTAGTCTTGGTTTCTTTATACCATTGGCAACACGCATCATAGGGCCACCTGTACTTTCGCGTTCTACAACTAATGCCTGTACTTCAACAAAAACTACTCTAGAGCCTTGTAACACAGCACCTATAGCACTGCCAGAAGATTTAGTATCATTTTCAAGGAATACTAATGATGGATTTCCAACCTCTTGCAACCCATTTCCAGTCATTTCAAACACACCAATCTCATTAGTAGAGCCAAATCTGTTCTTCATCCCTCTCAATATACGATACTGATTGAATTGATCCCCTTCCAAATACAGCACACAGTCCACAATATGTTCCAATACCTTTGGTCCTGCGATATCCCCGCCCTTGTTTATCTGTCCAACTATGAACATTGGAATTCGTTTAATCTTAGCGACATGGGTTAACAAAGCGCCACAAATCCTTACCTGACTTATACTCCCAGGGTAGCTCCTCGATTGCATTGAGGATATACTCTGAATTGAGTCCACTACTATGAGATCAAAATTCTCTTTTTCGATTAAAGCCACGATATTTTCAACACAGATATCCTCTGTTACCATGAAATTTTGTCCTATTTTACTAGAAGACCTGTTATTGGAAAGTCTAACTAGCCTAGAGTTTAACTGCCCAGGAGATTCCTCTCCACAGACATACAAAATCTTTTTATCCGAGAATTTCAATACAACTTGCATAAGCAAGGTAGATTTCCCAATACCGGGTTCACCACTAATCAATACTACCTCTCCAGGGATCAATCCTGAGCCTAGCACCCTATCTACTTCGGCATATCCAGTAGACATACGCGTATCAGATGTGAAGTTCTCATTCTCCTTCTGTAATATGGATTCATACTGTGCCGCAGTACCGATTTTAGCTCCGGCTTTCTCTACAGGGATATCTTCACCTTCTTCAAGCGTTCCCCATTGCCCACAGCTAGGACATTTTCCAGACCATTTAAGAGATTCAGTACCACACGCAGTACATATATATTTCATAGCGAGGTTATTTAGTTAAGATATCCATTTTACCATTTATCATATCAATGGTAACTTCGTTCATTTTCTTTTTTACAATCTTGTGCGAAAGTATGTAATCAGCAAGCACATTCTCAACAGAATCCTGTACTAATCTTCTAAGCGGCCTTGCTCCATATTCATCACTGAATCCTTCTTTAACAAGATATGTTCCAACCTTCTCCGTTACCTTTACAATGATATTTTCTTCTACAAGACGAGTATTTAAGTCATCAATTAACAGATTTACAATCTTACGAGCATCTTTTCTAGTCAATGATCTAAATATGACGATATCATCTATACGATTAAGTAATTCAGGCCTGAGAGTATCTTTGAGCTTAGAAAGTAGCTCAGATTTCATACTTGAATATGCCTTATTTATATCCATATCACTTCGTTTTTTCTCCCTTGTCCCCACAAAACCCAGCACCTTATTCTTCCTAATATCCTCTGCCCCGATATTTGAGGTAAGAATTATAATTGTGTTCTTGAAGTTCACCTTTTTCCCTCTACCATCCGTCAAATGCCCATATTCAAGTATCTGCAGAAGCACATTTAATACATCTGGGTGAGCTTTCTCAATCTCATCAAAGAGAATAACTGAATGAGGTTGTCTTCGCACCTGCTCAGTTAGCATACCACCCTGTTGGAAGCCTACATAACCTGGTGGAGAGCCAATTAGCTTGGATACGCTGTGCATTTCCATCATTTCACTCATATCTATCTGTATCAATCTATCTTCATCGCCAAAAAGTTCTTTAGTTAATACTTTTGCTAACTCTGTTTTTCCCACACCAGTAGGCCCTAGGAACAAGAATGATGCCCATGGTCTATCTGCATCTGAAATCCCTGTTCGGGCCCGTTTAATGGCTGAAGCGACTGCATGACATGCATCGTTTTGCCCAATGACAAAGGTATCCAACTGCTTTTCCAATTTTAAAAGTGATACTTTTTCTTTGCTCCCAAGTGTACTAAGTGGAATACCTGTCCATCGAGATATCACAGCTCTAATATCATCTTCATCTATTTGATTTTTAGTGTTTTTCTTACTATCCATACATTCTTTTTCTCTTTCATTGATTTGCTTTTCTAACTTTTTTTCTTCAATTTGGAGTTTTTCTGCTTTAGGCATATTACCTTTGAGAATAGCTGATTCTTTCTTCTGTTTTAATATATTTAATTGAGAAATCAATCCAGAAATATCACCATATTCATTTTCAATAGATAGTCGCTTTGATGCTGCAGCTTCATCTAAAAGATCGATCGCCTTGTCCGGGAGATATCTATCACTTACATACCTATCGGCTAAGTTTACTGCTATCTTTAGAGCTTCTTTCCCTATTTTTACATTGTGATGTTTCTCCAAGATTGGCTTAATATTTTGCAATATCTCCACTGTATCCTCAGCAGAAGCCTCCTCTAAATGTATTGACTGAAATCTTCTTACCAATCCACTATCGGTCTCAAAATTTGCAGAATATTCTTCAGTTGTAGTCGCCCCAATACATCTAAATCCATCTTGAAGTAATGCAGGCTTGAGTACAGAAGCTATATCTGATGGCCCTCCACCCATACCTGAGGTAACAATATTGTGAATTTCATCTATGAAGAGTATGGTATTGTTCGAAGAAATAATCTCGTCGACTATGGACATTATTTTTTCTTCAATATCTCCTCTCATTTTGCTTCCTGCCATGATGCTAGGGACATCCAAAGACATAATCTTCATATTTCTAAGTGAAGGAGGAACATTTCCTAATGCAATCCTTTGGGCTAATCCTTCTACCAATACTGTTTTCCCTACGCCAGCTTCCCCTACAATGATTGGGTTGTTCTTCTTCCTTCTACTAAGGATGTTTATGAGCTGGTTAATCTCCTTCTCTCTTCCAATGACAGGATCTAATCTTCCTTCGTTTGCTAATTCGACTAAATCAATACCTAGGAAATCCATAATTGAGTCCTCTTCCATGGGGTTATTCATCATATGTGGACGAGCTAATACTCCAAGTGGGTATGATGCATAGCCATCCAATGCCTTCTTAAAGGCTTTGTATGAAAGACCAATACCCTCCAAATTTTTGAAATAGTCGGTATCAAGTTGAAGAATGGCTTCCATGATATGTTCTGAACCAACATACACATGGGAATATTTCCTTGAGATATCATATGCCTTACGTAATACAAATTGAGATTCATTTGATATTTCTAACTCTCTTGCAGAATTTGGATCTGTAGTTATCTCAATCACCTTCCCTCCAAAAGACTTCTTCATGAGGACATTTCGATCGATACCCATTGAAAGAATAGTCCTTGTAGCAAGGCTATCTTCATTCAAAAGGATACCGATGAATATATGTTCCGGAGAGATACTCTTCGCTTTTAGATGCTCCATTATGAGTGAAGCATTACGAAGAGATATCCTCGCGTTTTTACTAAGTCGTTTTAAAATCTTCTGCTTTTGATCTAGAGCTATTGTAGTCATACTACAATTATACTACATCCACACTATTCTTTTGTTGTTAGCTCTGCTTCAATTGCGTTATCTACTGCACTTGCTAATTCTTCCTTGGTAACTTTCTTCTTAGGTTCAGCTACAGTTTTCTTTGCACTTGCACCCTTTAGACTTAGGCCTAAGTGTCTTTCTGTAGAAGATATTGAAAGAATCTTTACATCAACAGGATCACCAATTTTAACAATATCTTCAGGATTCTTTACTAGTTTGTCAGAAAGTTCTGAGATATGGATAAGGCCATTAAGACCTTCACCAATTCTAACGAATGCTCCGTAAGGAACAACCTTTTGAATCTCTCCCTTAACGACATCACCAACCTTGTACTTAGCAATTGCTTCTGCCCATGGATCTTTAAGTAACCTCTTAACACTGTAAGCTACTCTCTTACCACCATCTGAAATACCAATTACCATGACATTTACCTTGTCACCTACAGAGTAGATGCTATCAATGTTCTCAACCTTGTCCCATGATAATTCTGAGAGGTGAACCAATCCTTCAAGTCCTTCTGCATTAACAAAGATACCAAATGGTGTAATACCACTTACTGTACCTATCAATACATCGCTTTCTTTGACCTTGTTCAATGTCTTTTCTCTCTGCTCTAAATCTCTTGATTGTGTAACCATCTTCTCTGAGAGGATGATTCTGTTCTTTTCTCTGTCTAATTCAATAATTCTAGTTTGAACTTTTTCACCAACCAATGAATTCAATGTCTTTTGTACTCTTGAAGAGATATCTTTTCCAACCTGTCTTACACCGTTTAGATATACTCTGGAAGCATCTAATTGAGATGTAGGGATGAATCCTCTGATATCTTTTCCAATCTCTACGATTAATCCACCATTGTTTGCTTCTACTACTGTAGTTTCAACAACAGAGTTATCTTTCTTTGATTTCTCAAGGGTAATCCATGCACTTGCTTGCTGTGTTCTTCTGATTGAGAGAACTAATTGTCCTTCATCATCTTCTGGTTTAACAACGTATACCAAGATACTGTCTCCAACCTTAAGATCTCTCCAGTTCATTGTCTCACTCTTTAATTCTCTTCCAGCAACAATACCTTCAGATTTGTAACCAACGTCAACAACGACATAGCCGTCTCTAACGTCTGCAACAACTCCTTCAACGATATCGCCTTTAGAAAGTTTTCTGATCTTGTTTCCTTCATCAATGAGGAACTGATCTATTTGTGCGTATGCACTTTTTTGTGTTTGTACCATAGGGTTTTCCTTTGGTGATGTAATGCCTGTAGCTGCTATTACATACGAATAATATTATTTGCTACGAGCTGGATTATATCACAAGGTATTCTTTTAATACAACCTTTTCCCAGTCAGGCTTTTTGGCTTTTAATACATATCTTCCATATAGTACAAAAAGGGAGTTAACTTTGTACCAATCATCCTTAGGATAGAGCTTTTCTAGATCATGGGCTATCTTGGTAGGATCAGTTTCTTTAGTTAAACCATATGATTTAGCTACCCTACTCACATGAGTGTCTACTGCAATGCCTTGGTTGGAGTGATATAGATCATTGAGAAATACATTGGCAGTCTTGTAACCCACCCCCGGAAGAGTTTGAAGTTCTATGAGGGTCTTAGGAGGCTCTCCGTTATATCGTTCATCAACCATCTTAGCTAGTTCAATGATATGCTTAGCCTTAGTTTTGAAATAGTTTATACCCTGCAGGGTATGTTCTATATCCTCATACTTTGCATTCGCTATCTTCTTAGCTGTTGGATATTGTTTAAAAAGATTCTCTGTTATCTTATTCACCTGTTTATCTGTCGTCTGTGCAGAGAGTACTATACAGGTTAGGAATTGAAAGGCTGTAGACCAGTTAGAAAGCTCTGTTTTAGCTTCAGGGTATATTTGTTCTATTTCTACTAATAATTGTTTTGCAAGGTCTTTGGTGCTCATAAATTGCTTTTACAAATTTATATTAAATAAGCTTTACCTTTGTGCCCAATTCTAACCCTTCATGCGTATTTATATCTCCCAATGATTCATTGTTTCTCCTAATTATTTCTACCCCCTTCTCTGTTCCATAATATTTAATAGCTAAATCAATTAAAGCCTCCGATCGATTACATTCATATACGAAAGAACTTTTGTATTGCGAAGGAAGACCTTCTTCGAATTCGGGCTTGAATGGTCTATCTTTAACCTCATATTTTGTCAAATCTCGTATCTCAAAATGCAAATGTGGTACGCTCCAGCATACAGAATCGCCGCTCTTCCCAATTATCTCACCCTCTTTTACCTCCTGTCCAAAATCTACTTCAAATTCAGATAAATGAGCATATATATGCAGTAGATTTCCTGTTCGAATCCTAATTACTTTTCCCATCCCTCTATGGTATTCGATACTGACAACTACTCCAGCTAAACTCGCACATACTGGAGTCCCGATTGGAAGTGCAATATCAATTCCTGGATGCTTTCCTTCAAAAAAATAATATATTTCATTTCCTTTATCTTTAGTGTAATCGGTATCACCGAAATTTTGCGTAATAACATATTTCTTATCTACTGGGTACTTCATATTTGGCTATTCTTAAATTAATTTAATCTCTATTAACAGTTATTTTCACTTCAGTCCTATGACTATGTCCCAGCTCCCTACTTAGCATCTTAGCAGAAGAGATGTATTGAACATATGACGCAACGCCATTTTCAAGAACCTGCATAGTTCCTAAAGAACAAGAAAATCTTGGTTTAATAACAGAATCTCCTATCAATGCAATATTTGGCGAATCATTTATATCTACCATTTGCCACTTATCGACATCCCTATTAAAAGCCCACAACCATACATGAGGAGAATCTTGAGCATCTAATCTAAACCCAATATCTACAATTGCAGGGATATCAGCAGCCCTTAACATTGCACAAAGAATTCCGTGCAACCCCAGGCAATCCTGTGGCGAATTACTTTCCAATGCTTCATCAGCCCATTCATATTTAGTACGATGATGAGAATATGGTAGTTTCTTCACCTTCTCACCAAGTAAAAGGATTCTTTTGTTTACATCAACATTGGAAAGCTTGCCCACTATATCAGTGATTATTCCGTTTCCTTTCCATTTACAAAACCATTCCCCATTATTAAGACAACTCTCTGGATCTAACTCTGGAGGGGGTGGAAAGTCATAGACACTTCTGAAAATCGTTAATTGTTCTCCTTTATTTACGTCATATCTAAGATATTTATTTCCACGTTCATCTTCTAATTGGCCAATTGTTTCTGATTCTATACTATTTCTTTCAAATTCTATTCCAAGGAATGATTTAGAACTGAACATTTTTAATTCTGTTGTTCCTCTTCCAACAGGAATATACAATGTGTCTTTTTCGGAAGCATGAATATTCATTTCTACAGTCAAACCTTCTCCTGGCATTTCAATATTTAAAAAGTTTAGGTTATTAATTATACCTTAATATTGAATCTGATATTTCGTAGAGATAATTGCCTCTTCTCCTGTAAAAGAACAGCCCTATAGCTATCCGTGGTTCTCTAGGGTACTTATTTGTATAATTTTACCCCATATCCGTTATATATGACCAACGTTCGGCGGTATAGTACAAATATTGTATACTAGCATATGTCCTAATATACCAATCTATCCTTCCGATTGGGATATTCACAACAAAAATTCATAAAAGATGTGATCGGGCTTCGAGAGGGGTTAACTCTAGTCTAAATAGACGAGTTACGTTATTCAGGACATATAGCCCCCCGCACCTATACTTTAACAGATATTTGTAACATTATTGTTTCGTATATATCGGTACCAAATACGACTGCATTCATATATATTATCCGAGAGTATATTTATATCAGCTTCAGTATTAATAACAAAAAACCCACTATTTCTAGTGGGTTTATCTATTCTAATAAGTCCTGGCAATGACCTATCTTCCCAGGACCAAAGGTCCAAGTATTTTCGGCGCTAGAGCGTTTTACTTCTGAGTTCGGGATGGAGTCAGGTAGTTCCACTCTGCTACAATCGCCAGG
>Ga0209373_10000441_pt1 | contig 69077 bp, 45 predicted proteins | sample Higcelweek5metaG_FD_187173 | JGI IMG/M metagenome (GOLD analysis project Ga0209373, IMG submission 187173) | Freshwater pond sediment microbial communities from the University of Edinburgh, under environmental carbon perturbations - High... | ecosystem: Environmental > Aquatic > Freshwater >...
GTACCAAAGCCGGTCGCGAACAAAATCGCCGCGTTGAAGTATACATGTATGCCAGCGAAAAAATGATCAGCGATGCCGAAAAAGAAGCAAAATAATATTCAAAGCACTTCATAAAGCAGATATTTAATTAAAACAGCCTTCCGTTTCTAGAACGGAAGGCTGTTTGCTTTTATGACGAAGCCGCGTTATTCTAACTCTCAATGACGTTACAACATCACTTTTATCTGTTTTGTTATTTTATTACCGTCAACCTGTAAAATGTACAGCCCTTTTTGAGGTAGTTCTATCATCAGGTCTGACGACGAAACCGGTTGCTGATAAACAACTCTTCCGAGCACATTATAAATACGAATTTTGTATCCTGCCGGGATTTGTTGTACAAACACCGTTTTACCCGAAACACTATAACTTACATTATCAAGTTCTTTGTTGTCAAGCCCACTGCTTATTAATGTCTGCACAGTAACAGGTTCGCTTTTTAGCGCTGAATTCCCCTGTGGTGTCACTGTGTAATAATAGGTTTTGTTGCTCTGCAAACCTTCCACAGTATAATTAAGCACATTCCCAACCGAAACAGGGAAGCCTGGCACTGAGACAGCCGATTGTACCTCACCTTGTGTCTGCACTTTCACGTAATCGACATAAACGCGTTTACCTGCTGATGCCGAGAGACTTATTTTTGAGCCTGCTGTTGCTGCCGGTAAGTCTACAAGAAAATCCTGATTACCCGATGCGGTGGTCAGCGTCGCTACAGTTTGTTCATCGAGTGCCACTGTAAGCGGGGCGCCGGCATCATTGGAGTACTGACGAGCACGTACTGTCAGTTTATTCCCTGCTGCCGCTAAATTCATGGCTGGTGTTGTTATTTTACCAGGGTTACTGCCTGAGGCCAAACGAATATTACCCGACACTGCATTATCGGTATAAGGTACCGATGCCCAATTGGCAGGCAAACCATTCTGAAAATCTTCTTCGAGCAAAGTCACAGGAGCTGTAGCGCCGTTACTCTCGAGCACAAACACATCTAAAAGATAGCCTGTGGCATTGGCCGATGAAGTCCAGTTAGATGTAAAAGCCCTTTCGGTAATATTCTCAGCAGGCAAAGCCATAAAATCATCCGTCGATTCGGCCGACAAATTAATGGCGACTGCCGACATCCCTTCTGATGTTATTGTTAATACTGCATTTTCGGCGCCAATAGCCTGTGCATCGAATCGCACCAATAAATCTGCGCCTGCTTCGGTCTCCGATTTGCTAATCGTAGTTGCCGATACTGAAAAGCCGGATGCATTAGTTCCAGTTATTTTAATTGTCAGATCACCTTTCAGATTGAAACCTTTCACCCGAAGCGGAGCTGTTGCGTACTTTCCAAAAACAACTTTTCCAAAATCAATTTTTGATCCCGACAAAGGCAATGAAAGGTAGGGATACTCGCCACCAATAGCCGACCAGGGTTGTCCCTGTTTGTTTCCCCATATAAATTCAACCAACTCGGGATAATCAATAAAGGGGTTACGATTTTGCTGTATTTTATAAATGGCTGCCATTCGGGTACGTTCTTTTTCGCTAACCGGATCCTGACGACTCCACGTCAATAACAACTCCTTTGCCCAGGGTTTCAGCATAGGCCATGTTTCGTTGGCATTGAGCATAGTGGGTGCGTTTGTTCCCGTCCAGCTTAAATCCTCATAACAAGTGAACATATACATATAAGCCCTTGCAAAATCGCCTTTGTATTCGTCGAGAGGTTCAAAACACAAACCTGAATAATCGGTACTGTAAGTGTTATTTCCAACTTTGATGCTTCCATTATCGAATTTACTACCATTGTTTATTCCCAACGGATAATTGCTACGTGCAGAATTGGCAGTGGCATCCGAAGGATTCAGGTGGTAAAGATCTTTATATGCGTTGTTAGTAGTACCGCCCCACCAGCTTTTGGCAACGCTGTGTTCTATATTCATTCCGCTTACCGAGCCACCATTACCTGAGAAATAGCGTTTGTTCAACGAATACATATCCCACACATAACCATCGGGATGAAGATCGGATTTCTCGAAGCCACTCCAGGTACTTGTACTTCCTGAGCCATAGCTTAATCGTACTCCTACTTTTATAATCTGGTATAAACTTGTTTTTAACTCTCCGTTGGATTTACCATTGGCTGCATCGTAGTAACCCGCAGGCACCTGAGCCAACAGCGTTACAGACAAAAACAGTAAAAATAATTGCAATAAAAATTGTTTCTTCATAAAATGTTTTTTTTGAAAAAGAGAGTTTGCAGCCTTTGTTACTACAAACTCTCCATATTGATATTCAAAATATAAAAATTACATTATCTGTAAATAAATTGACAGAGAATTAGTAGAGCACTTTCCATGTTTTAACCGTCTGATTGATCCTCACCTGCATAAGGTACACCCCTTTATTCAGATTTGTAAGCACCAAATCACCAGCTGTGCTACGGTTGTACATTATTTTTTTACCAAGCATATCGGTAAGCGTTACCTCCACGTTTTCGGGTAAATTCCGAACAACAAGTCCTGCTTCGCTTCGTTGCCAGATAATACCGGAGATGTTGATATCGGGAGTAGCAGTGCTAACAGGAAGTGTTTTTACTTTTACTTCATTGGATACTGCAGCCGAATTACCCTGTGGAGTAACGGCATAGTAATAAGTAGAGTCACTCTCAAGTCCGCTGACGGAATAGCTCAACACATTGCCTACCAAACGTGGATAACCCGAAACCGAAGTAGGTGTCGACGTGCTGCCGGCTGTTGCCAACTTTACATAATCAAGATAAACACGTTTACCACTCACTGCCGAAAACTCGATTTTTGAAGAAGCTGTTTTTGCAGGTATGTCTACAGTAAATGTAAGGTTTTCAGCAGTAGTTGTAAATGCAGCCACCTGTTCATTGTTTACTTTTACAGTCAGAACCGGATTGGAATCACTTCCGTATTTTTTAGCTTTTACTGTCAGGTTGGTTGGTAACGTCATGTTTAAGGTTGGAGACACGACACTTGCATTCTGCGAACCTGATGCCATACGGATAGTACCTGGCAGTTCGGTGGCAGTAATGTAGCCGGTACTTGACCATGTACCCGTCAAGCCCGAAGTAAACTCTTCTTCAAGCAAGGTTTGTGCAGGAGCAGCAACACTTCCGGTATACGAATACACGTTCAAAGAATAATCATTTGCATCTGCCGAAAGCGTCCAATTGGCCGTGAAGCCGTTTGAAAGGATATTGGTTGAGGGTATTGCAAGGAATGCATCGGATGAAGTAGCCTTTAACGCCACCTGCAAAGCCGTAATTCCACCTCCTGTAATTGTAAGCGTAGCATTGTGAACACCTACCGTCTGAGCCGAATAATAAATAGTAAGATTATAACCTACTTCGGCTTGAGCTTTTGTAACCGTATTGGTTGACAAACTAAACTGCGCAGCATTGCTGCCAGTGATGGCAAAATTCAGGTCACCAGTGAGATTGGTGCCCACAATTGGTAGCACAGTAGACGCTGTATTTTGATAGGCAATATCACCAAAATCGACAACCGTTCCTGAAGCCGGACTTGTAACTGCCGGATAGCTTCCACCTCCGGGCATCCAAGCCTGACCTTTGTTATTTCCCCATATAAACTCGGCTAATTCAGGATAGTCGATAAAAGGATTACGGTTTTTTTGAAATGCTTCCACCGCATTATTTCTGTCAATTTCTTTCTGCGAAACCGGATCCTGACGATGCCATTTCAGAAAAATTGCCTGACTCCATGCCGTAAACGAAGGGTATGTAGTTCCATTGAACGATTCACCTCCAATAGAAGTCATAATATTTTGATAACGGGTAGCAAAATAAAAATAGGTTCGGGCAAAATCGCCTTTATACTCATCATCGGGCTCGAAAACAGTTCCTGAGTATCCTGAAAAGGTGCTTTTCCCCAATCGGCCTTTACCACCAGAAAGCGTAGATCCACCGGAACATTCGCCAAAAGGATAGTTGCTGCGTTGCCCGTTTACTTTTCCATCTGTAGGGTATACATGAAAAGCATCGCTCACCATTGGCCTGCTTGAACCAAACCAGCTTTGAGGAATAGAGTGTTCGCGATTAATGCAATCGCAAACTGCTGAATAGTTACCACATAGTTTCTGTCCATGTGTCCATGTGCAAGTAGAATACATGTCCCATACTTTTCCTTCGGCAGTATTATCACTTGTTTTGTATACGTTCCATAAGCCATCATAGCCCTGATCTTTGTAACCTGCCGTAATTATTGATGATAACTGAGTTTTGAGCGCAGCATCCGTTTTACCTTCGGCAGCGCTGTAGTATCCTGCCGAAGCTTGCGCCAGCAACGATACGGTTAGAAAAATCTGAAAAGAAATAAGAAGAAATTTTCTCATACTGAAAATAATTTGAGATAGAAAAAGTGAATTATCTGTTTATTGTGAATTTATGGGTTGTTCTTTTGTTTCCGCTTTGCAGCTGGATAAAATACATACCATTGTCAAGCATCTGCACCGAAAAAGAGTCTGAACCGTTCAGTTTTCTTTTCATCATCTGCTGCCCATTGAGACTGAAGACAGTACATGTGAGTTCCTTTTCGTTGGTATCAATATTTAAAGTATCGTGCAAAGGAAAAAGCGTTATGCTAAATTGTAATTTCAGGTCGCCAGCACCGGCTATTACTCCCCATGGTTTGTCTTTCAGTGTACCCCAAATATATTCTACCAATTCAGGATAATCAATAAAAGGGTTACGGTTTCCCTGTATCTCGAAGACCTTTTCCACCCGTGTACGCTCTTTTTCGCTTACAGGATCTTTTCTGTGCCAATCGAGCAAAAGTTCAATCGCACCGGCATTCAACACCGGATATTTATTCTTTTGCATCATATTCTCAGGTTTCGAAACAGCCCATACATTCACATAATGTTCGTAGGCAGTAGCCATATAAAAGTACGAACGGGCAAAGTCGCCTTTGTACTCGTTGGCAGGTTCGAAAACAGTTCCTGCAAAGCCGGGATATACACCCGGACCAATTTTGCTGACTCCGTTATTAGTGGTGGGATTTCCTGTCACTATGCCAAGTGGATTGTCATTTTTCGAGATATTTGTGCTACCGTCCGATGGATAAAGATGATTCAGATCTTTATACGCCGCCCATTCGTAACCACCCCACCATGATTTAGGTAAACTATGTTCTATGTGCAATTCATTACCGAATCCGGGATAACCTGAAGACACATAATTGGAAGGAAAATATCGAACGACTCCTGAATACATGTCTAATATCTGACTATTTTCTGTATCTCTGTCGGTATTGTAAAACCCATACCAGGTTCTGTTTTTACTACCCGAACCATATGAAAGATAACGGGTAGTATCTTTTATAATAATATCGTGTAATGCCGTTTTAAGCTCAGCAGTTTGTTTACCCTGAAGTGTTGCATAATATCCCGAAGGTATTTGCGCAGCGAGCGTGAAAGCAAGAATTCCCTGAAGTGAAAGCAAAAAAAGTTTTCTCATAACCATAGCAGTTAGACAAGAAAAGAGAAACGCTGTTTCGGGGCAGTTTCTCTTTTTTTTTGTAAAAAAGGAAAAAGGATTATTTGTTGATGATAAATTTTTGTATCGTTTTTCTGTTACCGCTTTGCACCTGAAGAAGGTACATGCCATTGTTGAGCGTGGCAACCGATAAAACTTCTGAGTTATTTAATGTTTGTTGGAGTAAAAGCTGACCATTGATGTTGAAAACCGAACAGGAAATACTTTGCTCGTCGGTACTTATATTTAAAACATCCTTTGCCGGATTAGGCGACAGAGTGAATTCCACTTTCAATTCGTCAATGCCCGCAGTTAACGACCATGGTGTACCTTTTTTATTTCCCCAGATATATTCAGCCAATTCGGGGTGATCAATAAAGGGATTGCGGTTTTTCTGAATGCCATATACCGCATTGTTACGATTGGTCTCCTTCGTGCTCACCGGATCCTGAGCATTCCATTTCAGAAACAGATTTACCGACCATGCATTAAGTGCCGGATATTTATTACCTGCCAGCTGATCTGAAACCCAGGAAGCAACTCTGTCATCATAAGCAGTTACCATATAAAAATAGGTACGAGCAAAATCTCCTTTATATTCATCGGTTGGCTCGAAAACAGTACCTGTATAACCAGCAAAACTAGAAGACCCTAATCGACAATAATTATTTCTACTAGAATACGTTACGGTTCCAACTTCCCCGAAAGGAAAATTACTTCGTTTTCCGTTTACATAACCATCGGAAGGATAAAGGTGGTATAAATCCGTATACATGGGGGCTGCATCGTTAAACCAACTTTTTGGAAATGAATGTTCCCGATTATAACAATCGCCTTCAGCCGAGTAATTTCCACACTGATTTGTTCCAAACGTATAATTTGTGGTGTTTGAGTAAATGTCCCACACTTTTCCATCTGCCCGTTTATCGGTAGTTTGGAAGTCTGTCCACAAATTATTATAAGATCTTTCGGTATGAGACCCAACGATTGTAAAAAGTTTAGTTTTAAGTGCAGCTTCGGTATAGCCTACCGCGGCATTATAATAATTGGTTGGCTCCGCCCCGAAAACAAGCAAAGGGAAAAGCAGTAGTAATAAGTAAAGTTTCTTCATTCAGTCCTTTTTTTTAATGAGGGCTGCAAATGTAAGAAATAAGTTTCGAAAAAACATCGGATTCACAGAACTTTAATACACAATTTGTATAAAAATACTGAAATTCGTCTCAAAAAGTTAAACTCCTTGTCTTTGTTTCGGTATCAGGGCTTTAATTTATTCTTATTGTTGGAGTAGATTGTCTATCTTTTCGGTCATTTGGGCAAACTCTTCTTCGTTGTACAGGCGGGTGAGCAACACGATTTTTCCCGTTTTGTCAATAATTACATTGCGCGTGATACCAGCTTCGCGCTGCGCATACAAAGCAAATATATCGGCTCGTGGGTCCAGGCCAATCGGATAGGTAATTTGAGTGCTTTGTACAAATTTAAGTACCGTTTCGAGCGGTTCGTCGCGATCGATGGCCAGCAACGCAAAGTTTGGATTGGCTTTGTGCTTTTGCCAGACATCACGTTCGATAAACGGCATTTCTTTGCGACAAACACCACACCAACTGGCTGTGAACTGCAACATTACAATTTTACCTTTCAGATCTGAAAGCTTCACCGTTTTACCATCAGTAAGTTTCATACTAAAATCCGGAGCTTTATCACCTACTTTCACCAGATAACCGCGATCATCGGAGGTCTGAGCACAAGCAGCAATAGAAAATACAAATGCAAAGAATAGAATTAGTTTTTTCATTTAGAATTGTTTTGTTTGTTCAGGTGCAAATGTAAGAAAATTTGATTTAGAACGAATCAAATTATTATTACAAAAACAGGCCAGTCTGAGAAAATCAGTCTGACCTGCCACCTTTTAAACAACCAAAAAACACTAATACCTAATTGCTATGTGATTTCATCCTAAAAAATCGCCGCTGAGGAAGTTATTCAAACAATGAACAAATCTTTATTTCAAATACTTGCGGACAGGTTTCAATACTTTTCCTCTTTCATGAGTTTCTGCTTTATAACTTGACGGCAATACTGGGTCTCCTCCCGTATAGTGAGGAAACTCCGGATAAGGGAAAACCGGACGCCTTAACCGAATACCTTTTTCTCGCTTTCCTTCATTGTAACTGGTAACAATCATTTTTTGAGGTGCTTTCCCCTTTTCTACCCAATTGATTAAAGCAGTCAAAATATCACACTCTTCATCTAAAGGAAAGTCAGAAGGTAAATTCTGTCCAAAATCATTCAACCCCGGACCTCCTCCACAATGAGCCATTCCCGGAATCAGAAAATAGCGAAAAAAAGTTTGAGCCTTTTCAAGCTTGCCTTGTTTTTCAATTACTCGCTCATAATAGTTCACTGCATCCTGAAATGGAACAAGCGGATCATATGTTCCGGTGTACATAATCAGTTTTCCGCCTCTCTTCATGAAAGGTTTTAAATCGGGATTATTGGCATTCAAAACCGGACCGAGCTTCCGATCCATTCTTTTCATATCTTTATTAAAATCAAAGTTCAATAAATCATAATCTGCACCCCACAACCATTTAAACTGATAAAATAAATCCTGAGCCCCATTGCCTTGCTGTAAGTTTAATGCGGTTTGTTCATTTTCACTTGCCAAAGGGAAAGAAGTATAAATTTTCTCGCCTGTAATCGGATTACCTGGACCGGCATAAATCTTTTTCATCGCTTCGATTTGTTTTTTTGAAAGAATTGTATCCAAGCAACCACAATCAACAGCTAAACGCGGGTCTGTAAGAAAATTATCTGTAGGAGCACCTCCATCTTTACCTACATTGATTTTCAATACCGCCGCTGTTATTTGGTTGAGTTGCTCTGGTTCGAAGTGGGAATCAGGCTCTTTATTTGTTGCAATGTAATTCCACAGAAAGCTGGCATGCAAATGAGTCCGGTTATTTGCAGGCGCTCCCGCAATAATCCCATTATAATCTTCCGGAAAGCGCTGAGCTTCCATTAATGCTTGTTGTCCACCGGTAGAACAACCCATAAAATAGGAATATTTTGGAGCACGTTGATAGTATTTTTCTATTATATATTTCGAAATTACAGTCATTTCATGAGTAGCCCGATAACCAAAATCTGCCCATCTTTCAGGGTAAGCAATCACGCTGTTCGCATCAGGAGATGTTCCTAAATCCGTATTAGCAACAGCAAAGCCTCTCCTTACTCCCGCGGAAAGTAATCCACGATTTATTTTACCACCACCGCCGCCGTTTCCTGTTCCCAAAAAACGCTCATTCCACTTTTCTTTGGGTAGCCATATTTCTATTCCAATATTTGACGAAGGTGTAGGTTTTGAAATGATTGACACACATAAATAATCAGTATGATCCTCTATTTTGGTTATCGTTGCTGTTGGAAATTTCAAATCCTTGATACTATCCAAATTTTGGGCATTACCATCAACTCCATTCTTCAATAGAAGTAAAATAACACATAATAAAGTTCTTGCGGTCATTCAATTAAAGCTTTATATTGTTGTTTCTTTTACAAAAAAATTATTTGCAGTCTAAATTCAATATGGTTTATTGTTATTCAATGGTTATTTTACGGAGAACTTTCCTTTTAGCCCTTCTTCACTACTTTTACCAATCCAGATATCGAAATCACCCGATTCGGTTTTTTTTATTAAATCAAGACCGTAAAATGCAAGTTCTGAGGCTTTCAGATTAAACGTAACCGTTTTACTTTCGCCTGCTTTGAGAAGTATTTTCTGAAAACCTTTCAACTCCTTCACCGGACGGGCAATGGAACCTACTAAATCGCGCACGTAAAGTTGAACGACTTCATACCCATCCACATCGCTTGTATTCTTGATAGTTGCTTTCGCTGTCAAAGAGTCATTTACAGTCATCACCGTTGTCGACAGTTGAAAATCTGAGTATTCAAACGAACTGTACGAAAGCCCGAAGCCGAAAGGGAAAAGCGGATCAAATCCGGCATCAAGATAATATGAAGTACAGCCAAGCGATGATTGTCGCGGTTCGAGCGGAATATCATTCAATAATGTTTCGCGCTTTGACGCAGGACGACCGGTCATATTGTGGTTGTAATGAAAAGGGATTTGTCCGACGTATTTCGGAAAAGTAACCGGCAGTTTTCCGCTCGGATTTGTTTTTCCAAAAAGCATATCCGCTATCGCAGGTCCACCCATTGTGCCCGGATGCCACACATACAAAACCGCATCGGCTTGCGCCACTTCATTCATAATTGTAAGCGGGCGACCCGCCATAATTACAAGTACTAATGGTTTGCCGGTTTTCTTCAGTTCTTTTATCAAATCCGATTGTACTCCTTGCAGGTTCAGCTCAGCCAAAGAATGTGCTTCACCCGTCAGAATTGATTCCTCGCCAATAAATGCAACAATTACGTCCGCTTTCTTTGCCTGTTTTACGGCATTTTTAAATTTAGATTTATTTTTATCTCTGCTGAATTCCAAGGTTTTTTCGTACAGAAATTCAACCTGATGGCCATACATTTCAGTCAAAGCTTTGTATGGCGTAATGGTGTGCGATTTTTCACCATCGAGCGACCATGTTCCCAACTGATCATGAGCGGCATCGGCCAGAGGTCCAATAATGGCGATTTTCTTTACAGCATTTCTAAATGGTAAAGTATTGTTTTCGTTTTTAAGTAGAACAAAAGACTCAGATGCAGTTTGCTGAGCAGCTTGTAAATGTGCTGCAGAATAGGTTTTTGTGCTATTCGTTTTTGCGACCAAAGGCTGTTCGAATAAATTTAATCTGAATTTCAATCTTAGTATATTCCGAACCGCGTTGTCAATTGTTTCTTCCGATACCTTTCCTGATTTCACCAGATTTTCCAAATTATACAGATAAGCTTCCGAAACCATTTCCATATCTAAACCGGCATTGATGGCTGTTTGAGCGGCATCGCTATCGTCTTTGCAGAAACCATGATTTATCATTTCTTTTACCGAATACCAGTCCGACACAACCACTCCATCAAAACTCCATTCGTTTCTCAATATATCTTTTAAAAGAAATTTATTCCCTGTAGAAGGGATACCGTCATTGTCGTTGAACGAAGTCATGACAGAGGCACATCCAGCTTTTATCGAAGCTTCAAAAGGAGGTAAATAGACATTACGAAGTTGTCTTTCGGGAATATTGGTGGAGTTGTAATCGCGACCACCTTCCACAGCTCCATAACCAACAAAATGCTTGGCACAAGCAGCAACCGAAGTTGGTTTTGATAAATCATTGTCCTGAAATCCATTAACAACAGCAACCGCCATTTGTGTGGTGAGATGAGTGTCTTCTCCAAAACTTTCAGCAATTCGTCCCCATCTTGCATCCCTTGAAATATCCATCATGGGTCCAAAAGCCCACTTTATTCCCGCTTCGGTAGCTTCGGTAGCAGCAACACGACCTCCTTTTTTTACTAAATCGGTATTAAATGTGGCTGCCTGACCAAGTGGAATTGGGAAAATTGTTTTGTAACCGTGAATCACATCCCTGCCAATTAACAACGGAATTCCCAAGCGCGTTTCGCTAACAGCCATGCGTTGCATTTTGGTCAACAAAGCTGAATCTTCAACATTAATCACAGAACCCACCTGCCCTTTTTTGATAGCTTCAAACAAATTTTGATCGGGAAAGCGCGCATTCAATTGATTCAACTGACCAATTTTTTCCTTCAGGGTCATCTGCGATAAAATGACATTGATTTTTTGCTCTACATTCTCTTCTGCAATAGACAGTTGAGAAATAAAGAAGAAAACAATCAATAAAAAATGGATTTGATACTTCATAAATATTAATATTTAGTTGCGCCTATTTTACAAAAAAGCGACTCTCCAGTGCGTTGTCAGCACTATTTTTCGAAATCCAAATTTTAAATTCTCCCGGTTCGGTTTTCTTCATCAAATCACGTCCGTAAAACGCAAGTTCTGAGGCTTTCAGATCAAACTCAACAGTCTTACTTTCGCCTGCTTTGAGGAATATTTTCTGAAAACCTTTTAGCTCCTTCACCGGACGAGCAATGGAACCTACCAAATCGCGCACATAAAGTTGAACCGCTTCATATCCATCCACATTGCTTGTGTTTTTGATAGTTGCTTTGGCTATTAACGAGCCATCAACAGAAATTTCTTTTGCAGATAATTGCAAATTTGAATATTCAAACGAACTGTAGGAAAGTCCAAATCCAAAAGGATATAATGGATCTTTTCCTGAATCGAGATAAAAAGAAGTGTTTCCCAACGAAGTTTGAGGTGCTTCCAATGGAATTTCGTCAATCGGCTGCATCCAATCCTGAGCCGGACGACCCGTATTGTTGTGATTGTAATACATTGGAATCTGACCAACTTCGCGTACAAAAGTTACCGGCAACTTACCACTCGGATTTTCTTTTCCAAACAACAAATCCATAATCGCCAACCCACCCATAGTTCCGGGATGGAAATTGTAAAGCACCGCATCTGCATTGGGTAAATCGCGTTCAATAGTGAGCGGACGACCGGCAATTACTACCATTACAACAGGTTTTCCTGTACTTTTAATGGCCTTCAGCAATTCAGATTGCTGACCTATAAGGTTGATATTCGACAATGAATGTGCTTCACCGGACAGGATAGCTTCTTCACCCACAAAAACCACCGCAACATCGGCTGATTCTGCTGCTTTTATGGCTCTGTAAAAATTGTTACTTTTATCGCGAGAATAAGTCAAGCCCGGCTCATACACGTAATTTATGTTCGAGTATTCCGTTTGAAGTGCTTTTAGCGGAGTTACAGTTTTGTTTTTATCACCATCGAACGACCATGTGCCCAACTGATCGTGCGCCGCGCTAGCCATTGGACCAATCACAGCAATTTTTGTTGTTGATTTCAGTGGTAAAATATTTTTGTCGTTTTTCAACAAAATAGCAGACTCAACAGCGGCCTGACGTGCTTTTTGCAAATGATTGGGAGCGTAAATTGTTGATACCGCTTTTTCATCAATATATGGATTTTCAAAAAGTCCAAGACGGTATTTTATGCGTAAAATATTCCGCACGGCATTATCGACGTCTTTCATCGACACTTTTTTCTCACTCATCAGTTCTTTGACGTAATCAACATAAGTTTCGCTTACCATTTCCATATCCATACCTGCTTTCAACGATATGCGAGCTACATCCTTTTTATCCTGAGCATAACCATGTTTCATCATTTCCGACATCGATTCCCAATCAGAAACCACAAAACCATCGAATTTCCATTCATTACGAAGCACTGTTCGAAGTAAAAAATCACTTCCCGATGAAGGAATGCCATCATTATCGTTAAACGAAGTCATAACAGTAGCAGCTCCTGCTTCAATTGCTTTCTGAAATGGAGGTAAATACACATTGCGAAGTAACCGAACAGGAATATTGGTTGAATTGTAATCACGCCCACCTTCGGCAGCTCCGTATCCGACAAAATGCTTTACACAAGCTGCCATAGCGTTGTTGTCCCTCAAATTTTTCCCCTGAAAACCCCGAACCATCGAAGCTCCCATTACACCAGCCAAAAATGGATCTTCGCCCAAACTTTCAGCAATGCGTCCCCAGCGCGGATCGTGCGAAATATCAAGCATGGGTGCAAATGTCCATGTAATTCCCTGTTGGCGCGACTCGGTAGCAGCTACGCGTGCACCATTTTCGGGCACTTGCGGATTAAAAGAAGCTGCCTGACCCAGCGGAATGGGGAAAACGGTTTTATAACCGTGAATTACATCGCGACCGATAATAAGCGGAATACCAAGACGTGACTCTTTAACCGCTGTGCGTTGAATTTGATTGACTAATTTAGGATCAATGTTAAGCAATGAGCCTAACTCGCTATTGCGCAATTTCATACACATACTATCAACAGTGGTGTTGAAATGCGTTTGGTTCATCTGACCCAATTTTTCTTCGAGGGTCATGCGACGCAACAAGTTATTGATGAATTTTTCTTCGTCTTTGCTTGTTTTTGTTTGTGCAAAAACCGTTAGCGCAATAAATAATAAGCAAATGGAGATGCTTGAAATTCTCTTCATACGTTTTTCTTAATTTTTAATTGGAATAAATAATACTGCATCGGCAGTAACCACATTATCAGCACCGTTGTTTGTAATTTCCACGTAAGCCGTTTTTCCGACTGCGAGTTGATACTTTCCGAGCAAAACCCATTCTCCCCGTGTCTGTCCTTCCACTTTAATGTCGTCCTGCGTTATTGTAATATTTTTTATTGTATTACCATCCGACACCAAAATATTTATTTTCGAAGAACCCTGATCTAATTTGGGAAAATAAGCATAAATCTCATACTTACCCGCCGTTTTTATTTCGGGTAAATAACGTACCGATTTTTCTATTTGACCCTTTGACTCATCTTGCAAAAAGCCAGAAACATAACCGCTATAGGTATCGTAATTTACTTTCCAGTCGCCGGTAATGGTGATTTTATCGCGTTGAGTATCGTCAATAAGAATTTCGGCGATACTTCCATCAGCCAAAGGATTATTTGTCAACGTTTCGAGCACTTTGCTTGCATCAACTTCCTGCACGGACGAATTTTTGTCGATAGCCAAACAAGCTGCAATGGCTGCCGACTGCGACATCACCATAAAAACCGGCTCCATACGAATAGATCCATAAGCAATGTGTGAAGCTGACATACAAACTGGCACAAGCAGGTTACGCGCCTCTTTTATTTGGGGGACAAGGGATTTATACGAGACAGGATAAGGAGGAAAACCACCTACTTCCACATTTCCTTCGTTTTTCACCATGCCATTTACTACATGGCGGTCGCAGTTGTGCGAATCCATGGTGTAAGCTGCCCAAGCTATCGGATCCGAAACTTTTTCTTTTCCCTGACAATGATGTTGCGTCATAACTGTTTCACCAACCAGCCGGCGAGCTTCACGCACATAAAACTGTGGCGACCAGTTTGCGTTATCGGAATATTCGTCTTTCGGATAGCCCCATTTCAACATTTCGTTGCGCACTTGTAGCGGAACGCGTTCGTCGTGACCCAGAAAATACAACAAACCTTTGGTGTAATCCTCATGCTCTTTTACAATTCTTTTTCGCTCCGCATAATTGGCTTCGGGATAATTCCAGTTCATTCCTATCATGTCGGTCGAAAATCCGCCACGGTTATTGATGTCTGTTTTACGGTGGGGCATTATTTGCCAAATAAAAATATCGTAAAGCGAATTCCACGGTTGTTTTTCTTTCAACCGAATAAGTAATTCATATTTTTCAGAACTGTAATTGTCTGGCTTGGTAATTTCCACTATATTGGCGACATTGTCAGTCAGGCAGATACGATAATTGTAAGCTTGAACTTTTTTATCGCCAGTGCCATTGGGCAAAATTTGTCTGGGCGATATTCCCCAAAGCAGTCCGCTCGCTGCATTTCCCTTTTGCACATACGGATCAATGCCATCGGGAAACTGATGTTCGTGCAACAGTTGCACGCCATTGAAAGTTTCGTTGTATGTGCTGTTACTCTCGCGACCAACGATGTACGAAACTCCGGCTTCCGCCATTAAATCTCCTTCGTAACTGCAATCGATAAATACCTTGGCCTTAATGGTTTGATTCGTTGCTTTTGAAGGCGAAACTGCATTTTCTACAACAATAGATTTGATTGTTTTGCCGCATTTAGCCATTTTGCTTAATCGACTATTGTAAAGCACTTTTACGCCAGCTTCTTTTATATAATCATTAAAAATACCTTCTGCCACCGATGGTTCAAAAATCCATTGTTCGAGCTTACCATAATGAGCTCCCAGCCGACGGTAAAAATCACGCGAGAGTCCTTTTACCACATATTTGTTGCCGATATCAGTAAATCCTAATCCTCCGGTTGACATGCCACCCAAATGACTGGACGGTTCAACGAGCAAAACCGTTTTACCTGATTTCTGCGCTGTGTAGGCAGCAATTACGCCAGCCGAAGTTCCACCGTAAATACAAATATCAACAGAAATTGCTTTTTTTGCAAAAGCGTTTGAAACAAAAAAAATCGATATAATAAGGAGAACTGACTTAAACTTTAAGAACATAAAAATTATTGTTTTACAAATTTCTGACTTACTGTTTTATTACCGATTGTTGCTTCTAATAAGTACAATCCAACAGGTAATCGGGAAATATCGGTTGCCCATTGATTATCGGCAAAGTTATTATTTTTATAAATGCAACTGCCATTTACGGCAAAAATGCTCAGGGAATGAATTACTTCCTTCGATAAAACTCTCAAGGTATTGTTTATTTGAAACACTTTAAAATCTTCATCTCCGTTTTGAATAATTCCTGTAGCGGTATTGCTATCAATGATCAACTGTGGTTTATTTACCGCTGATTCACCGGAATAAAAATAAAGTAAACCACTACCATTGTTTATTACTTTTAGCCCAAGCGTCGCTACTGTTTTTCCAGCTAACAACTGTATTTTTACCCAATCGGTAATATCCCAGCTGATATAACCATCTAAATCGGTTGGAGCAATAAGCGTTTCACCAATCGTAGTCATATTGGTTGGCTTGTTGTTCCAAGTAAGTGTGCTGTAAGACTCTGTATTTGCATCAATTTCCACCAAATGGTTTTCGACCAAAGCGGCATTTGCAGGATAAACGTTTTGGTAAAAATATGCACGGAAAATAATTTTTTCGTCGGCAACTGAAATACTACTTAGATTAAACGTAAAAAAAGCTTCGCGCGAATAATTATCGGTCGTGGTTTTTACCTGCACGTACTGATCGGCAATGTAAGCCGTGGTTTTATTGGCCTGATGCACATACGCATCGAAAACAGGATGAATTACTTTATCGGCTATGGTAATGGATGCCGAACCGCTGACAGTTCCTGACGAAACAGAATTATTTGAAACCGAAACAGGTTCAACTTCGAGACTTTGACCTTCGGAGAGATTAAAACTCAGTTTCAATGGATTATCGGTTATGTTTGTAAGCGATTGAACTTGTCCGTTTACTTTATAACTGAAACTCCACGGTGATAATCCGGTAAAGGTAACATTTACAACAGCTGTTTCGCCCGAAAGAATGGCTTTTGCCTTGGCAGATACCGTAGCGCTAACAGGAATTACACCTACAATTTGCTCCATGGCTGCATTGAAAACTGCTGAAAGCTTTTTCTGTATCGGTTGTTCCTGACCACGCAAAGGATGCCAGGCATAGGTCACTCCATTTATCACCTCGGTATCTTTTGCATACTGAAGGCTTGGTTGCACACCATTTTCCAACACATCTTTTGTGAATCCGATATTTGTATCCCATTCTACCAAAGGCAAATTCCATTTTTGCGCCAACACTCGAATGGCCGAATTGTAGGTGGTTCGTGCATCATGCCAATGCGTACAAAGCACTATAACAGCCGGTTTTCCATTTGCCGTTCCGTAATATTTGGAAGTTGGGTCATCTTTCAGCTTATAACAATCGTCTTTGTATTTTTTAATTACATAATCGTAAGCCACTGCATAATTCGTTGTAGGTATGGTGTATTGGGTATAATCTTCTTTTAACCAAGTATCATCAGCCACATTCTGATTGTGAACCTGCATAATAATGAATGCATCTGTTCGTTCTAACTCAGCAGTCGAGTAAAACGTATTGGTTGCCATGCGATTGGCTGTATGGTAAATGGCTTCTCCCGACACAGATTTATTAATTGCTTCGGCATCAAAAGCTTTACAACTTAACTCAAACCACCCGTTTTCAGGCACTGCAAACGAAGCTCCGGTGAGCATAAAATGATATTTTGACTCAGCGGAAAAGACAGAGAAACTGCAAATCAGACCCAGTAAAAAGATATAGATTTTTTTCATTTATAACGATACAACTTTTATGGTATTGCTTGATTTAACATTTCGCGACGAAGCGGCCACTGACAACGTATAACTGTCAGGTTCAACTGTCCATTGTGCTGTTTTATCGTTGTAAAATGCCAAATCAGAAACATTAACCGTCATTTCCAGTGTTTGAGTTTCGCCAGCTTTCAAAAAAACTTTTGTAAAACCTTTCAACTCCTTAGCAGGACGGTAAAGAGTCGGTTTTTTCTGACTCACATAAAGCTGAACCGATTCTGCTCCATCCTGTTTTCCACTGTTTGTAACCGTAAACTTAATTTTTATAACTTCATCGGTTTTGTAAATAGCTTTGTCGGTTTGCGATTTTCCATATACAAAACTGGTATACGAAAGTCCGTGACCAAACGGAAATTGGGGTTCAATTTTCTTTGTATCGAACCAGCGGTAACCCACCAAAATATCTTCCTTGTACACCACATTTGTTCCATCGCCCGGGTAAGCTGTTGCGCCAAACGAATTAGCTCCGTTGTCTTCGAGTTTTTTGGGAATGGTAAATGGCAATTTTCCCGAAGGATTGGCATCGCCACTGATAATGTTTGCTGTAGCCGTACCGCCCTGCGAACCCAAATACCACGATTGAATCAATCCATTTACGTTTTTCAGCCAAGGCATACTTACGGCATTTCCGCTCATAATTACAACTCCAAGGTTTTTGTTCACTTCCAACAATTTAGCAATCAATTCATTCTGACCAAATGGCAAATCCATGTTTTTGCGGTCATCTCCTTCGCAATCCTGCTGAAAGTTTTTGTTTAAACCACCGAAAAAGAGAACCACATCGGCATTTCGTGCCGCCTCTACAGCCGCATTTACCAACGAATCGGCATTATAAGGCGATGGTAATTCGTTGCTGTAATTTGGTTCGCCAGAGGCATAACCCAAACTAAACACGACATTATTTTTACCATATTTGTTTATCATTCCTTGTAAAGGTGAAATTTCTTCCTGAGGTTTCAGTTCGGAAGAACCGCCACCTTGGGTGAGTCTTTTCACTGCATTTTCACCAATTACCGCAATTCTTGTGTAGCGATTCTTTGGAATGGGAAAAAACTGCTTTTCATTTTTAAGCAATACAATTCCTTCTTCGGCCACCTGAAGTGCAAGTGCTTTGTGTTCGGGAGTCAGTTTTTTGCCATAAGGGCGATTACGATCCATATTGGTTCGGAAATTCAGAAGCAAAATTCTTCGAACTTTATCGTCGAGTAAGGACTCGGATAATTCGCCTTTTTTAATTTTTTTCAGAAATGGCTGTGCCAAATAGTAATTGTCGTAAGCCGAACTTAATCCCCATGTCAATCCGTTTGTCCACGAACCCATTTCAATGTCAAGCCCGTATTTTGCAGCCTCATCTGTGTTGTGTGCCGAACCCCAGTCGGTCACCAATACGCCATCGAAACCCCAGTTGCCTTTCAAGATTTTGTTTACCAGCAACTCATGATGTGAGCAATGCTGACCTCTGAACTTGTTGTACGAGCCCATAACCGACCATGCTTTTCCCTCAACAACAGCAGCTTTGAAAGCAGGTAAATATATTTCGTACAAAGCACGATCGCTGGCTTCCACATTGATATTGTCGCGCTGTTTTTCCTGATTGTTAATAGCAAAATGCTTTACACAGGCAGCTACACCATTTTTTTGAACACCCTGAATATAAGGTACAACCATTTTTGAAGCCAAAAAAGGATCTTCGCCCATGTATTCAAAATTACGTCCGTTGAGTGGCGTGCGGCAAATATTTACACCGGGTCCAAGAATAATGTCTTTTTTGCGAAAGCGAGCTTCTTCTCCAATAGCGTAACCGTATTTGGACGACAACGCAGCATTGAAAGTTGCAGCCAAACAGGTCAATGCAGGATAAACCGTACACGAATCGTTCGTCCAACCGGCATGTGACCAACTATCCCACGCAAATTCCATACGAACACCATGCGGCCCATCACTCATCCATATTTCAGGAATACCAAGTCGCGGACAACCCGGCGTGCTAAACTTCGACTGCGCATGACACATGGCAACTTTCTCCTCCAATGTCATCCGTTTTAGAGCGTCTTCGATACGCTCGGTTATTGTTTTCGACTCATCTAAATAAACCGGAGTTTGAGCATTTGCAGTAAATTGAAAAACTAATACAGTAACTATTAATAGCGATATTTTTATCGTTTTATTCATCAAAAAGAGAGATTATATTATTTAAAAATTATTCTGAAATTTTGGAACAAGTCAGAATTCTCGGGCTTTTGCTAAAAACATTAAAGTCGTCGCTTGCCGGATGCCCCGGAACCGGTATATAATACTTATTTTCATCGTTCCACGAATTTCGTCCGAACATAATATACGACAGTTTGTATTGCGAAATAACCGGATAAACATATTTAGAGAAATAGTTTGGAATTTTTATTCCTTCCATTCCTGTATTAGTTAATGTTGCTATTTTATTGTTTTTTTCAGCAAATTGCGTTATTGCTTTCAGATTTTTATTCAACATTCGCATATATATTTCGCCGATAGGATCGTTTTCCTGTACAAATTGCTGGCTGACACCTATCATATCGACATAATTATTGCCCGGATAATAGCTCACAAGCGAATTATTTTCATTATCGGCACTAAATGAAAATAAGTACAAAACATGGTGGATATTTTTTTCATCGCGCAAGTAATTTATCGTCAGCATCCATAATTTTCTGAAATCGTCCGACGAACATTGTTGTGTGTTCCACCAGTATTTTTCAGGTATATTGTTCTCCTGAAAAAGTTGAACTATAACCGGAATCAGATTGCCTTCCTCGTCTTTAAGCGAATTAAGGAATAGCGCCAATCTGTCTAAATATTTAAAATACCGTTTTTGTATCGTCTTGTCGTTTATTACCGAACTAACTGCACCCTCAACGGAACAATCATTACCAGATTTACCTGTAAACGGATTGTGAACGTTCCAGTTAAGCGTAGATATTCCCCCTAACTTCTCCACATCGCTTATGTAAGTTCTTATGTCTGAAAAAGCTACGGAATCATCATTTAGTGGGGAACCGGTTTCGATGTTTCCCAAATTCCATCCAAAAACAGCCGGATAATCGCCACAAACCGATTTAACATCCGAGCGTCCTGCTTCTTTGTACCACTTATTTCCATACGCCAAATCATCCTGATGTCCCAACATAATACCTTTTTCCAACCACAAATTAAGGTTGGAGTAAAGTGCTGTGGTGGCAATTGTGGCATCTTTATCCGAAGGCATTTTCTCAAAAAATTCTTGTTTTCCGGAATGACAAGACCAACAAAAACACAACCAACAGAATAATACAGTATATTTTACAAGCGACTTTTTCATAATACAAAAATTTAAAAACGACCGATTTATACGCGGTATAAATCGGTTGTTTGTTTATTGTAAATAGTTATCAGAGCCTTCCCAACCAGGATTTTGCGTTAACACTCCATTGGATAAGTCTATTTGGGTTTGTGGAATTTGCAAAAATCCACCGGTTTCGCTACGGAAAGTAACCGTCTTCGTTCCTGCTAGCTTTCTGTTAAATACGGCCACATTTGTCTGATTATCTGTAATTACATTTACATCGTGCCAGCGCAATAAGTCGTAATAGCGTAATCCTTCGAAAGCCAACTCGAACCGACGTTCTTTTTTGATATTTTCGAGCGTTGCCGGAACAGATGTCAAGCCTACACGCGCCCGAACTCTATCAAGATAACCCTGTGCATTCGATGCACCTAACTCAGCATCCATTAAAAGTACATCGGAAAAACGGATGAGTATCAAATCCTGAATATTATCGCGCATATAATCGGTTCCTGTCATGTTGTACAGCTTGTAACTGAAATTCATTACCGAAGTTTTACTTTCATCTTTCCAAACATTTACCGGTATGTATTTTTTATTCCAGAACAATGTTTCATCCATTTGATTATCTCCACCTTTGAGATATGTTTTAAGTTCTGTATTGTCGGTAGCATTCAGTACCGAACCTTTTTTCCGTGGATCGGTGTCATCCCACTCGTTCCATATTTTTGGATTTACTGTACCCATTCCCCAACCCACACCAAACGGAAAGGTATTTTTGTAACCAAGGGGCTGACCCCGTAAACCAAAGTACAATGGAAATTGATTGCTTTTTTGGTGAGGCGAATTCCAGTCGTTGGCCAGAGCAGAAAACTTAACTGCAAAAACAGTTTCCTCACTACCATCGCCTACCCAGCTTAAACCATTGTCGGCAGTAAATTTATAGTCCTGTACATACGAATATGGCCAAAGATTTCTGAAATCAGGAATAAGGTTATGACCACTATTCTCGATGCAGTCGGTTAACCAGGTAATCACTTGATTTTTGGTAATTTCACCACCTCCAGTCAATGGTAGCGTTTCTTTATTATAATATCCTGTATAGAATAAAAACACACGTGCCATCATTGCTTCGGCCGCCCATTTGGTAACTCTGCCTAAGTCTTTTTCTTTGTTTATATCCTGATATTTGACGGCAGGTAGTTTCTCAATCGCAGTTTTTAAGTCAGAAGCAATTAGCGCATAAGTTTGAGCAGCAGTAGCTTTCGGTATATTCACAGGCTCGGGTGTGGTAACTAACGGTACTTCTCCAAACATACGCGATAAATCGAAGTAAAAATGAGCTCTCAGAAAACGAACTTCACCTTCTATTCTGTTATGGTTTTCTTCGGTATCCCAAGTTATTCTATCGAGATTAGCGATAAGGAAATTGCTACGAAAAACACCAAAATAATATGCTCTCCAAGCATTATTGAACATATCTTCGCTTGATTTTTTAAATTGGTCGATGGCTTTACAGGAGCGGTCGTCGGGACCACCTCCACCAAAACGATCGTCGGACATCAATTCCGAAGTCATAAAACTGTTGCCTAGAGGCTCTGGTCGCCCAAGAATTGCATAAGCACCGGTCAATAATTCATTTGCATCTGTTGTGGAAACAGGATAGTTACCTGAGTCCTTTTTTGTTTTATTTACAGTGTCGAGTAAGTCTTCGCAGCTCGCAAAAGTAAAGGACAGTAGTAATAAATATATTAGTTTTTTCATCACAATATGTATTTTTCGTTTTTATCAGAATTTAATGTTACAACCAATCATATAAGTACGTGCCGAAGGATAGTAACCTAAGTCGATACCTGAAGCCCAGCTTTCGCCTGCATTGTACCCTACTTCGGGATCCATACCTGAATATTTGGTAAAAGTGAATGCATTTTGAACCGTTCCATACAACCTGATTTGAGTAAAAGGAATTGATTTAAATGAATTTTTCAGGTCATAACCAAGCGTGATATTGGTAATACGGAAGTAATCTCCATTTTCGATATATAAATCCGAGATATAACCACGATTTATACTACTTCCATTGATTGCAGGAATTGTATTAGAAGTTCCTTCACCATTCCAGGCACTTAGCGATTCGGTAGTGTAGTTTTGAAAAACTTTGTTTGTCCAATTGCGGTACGATTTAGCAATTTGATTTCCGCCTACTCCATAGCCTGTGACCGACAAATCAATACCTTTGTAGCCAAAATTCAAACTTATACCATACGTAATATCTGGATGCGGATTTCCAATCATTGTTTTATCACCATCTTCAATCGAACCATTTTCGTTTAAATCCAGAAAAATAAGATCTCCTGGTTTGGCTGAGGACATGATTTTGTTTCCTTCGGCATCAACATAATTATCAATTTGTTCCTGATTTTGAAAAATACCTCCTGTTTTATATCCTCTGAAATAACCAATTGGATAACCGACTTCGGCTCTATACAAATAGGATGTATTAGGGGATAAAATATCTGATACCCCATTGATATAGCCATAAGAATTCTCAATACTTAACACCTCATTTTTATTATGGGAGATATTGCCTTTGATTCCATAACTGAAATCTCCAATTTTATCATCCCAACTTAGTGCAAGTTCAATTCCTGAGTTCAACACATCTCCTCCATTTATATAAGGTGCTGCTGTACCCCAAATGCCAAGTCCTGTGGGTTGTACTAACCAGTCAATTGTTTTTTTGTGATACCAATCAAATGTAAAACCCAATCTGTTATTAAAATACCTTGAGTCAAAACCAAGATCTATTTGTTGCGAAGTTTCCCATTTCAAATTTTCGTTTGCAATTTGATCGGGATAAGAACCAATAGTAGGAACCGATTGGTCTGTACCAAAATAATACAAAGCAGCATTACCCGCACTTCCGTAGGCAATAGAGCTGAGATATTTAAAATTGGAGATATTGCAATTACCATTTTCACCCCAACTTGCTCTTAGTTTAAATTGGTCAATAGAACTTTTTAAATCACCAAAAAATGATTCTTCAGTCAAATTCCAACCTACCGATACCGATGGAAAATATCCCCAACGGTGGCCTTTGGCAAAATTAGAAGAAGCATCTGCTCGCATAACGGCACTTGCCATATATTTACTCTTATAGTCGTAATTCAGACGACCAAAAAAGGATAGAATTCCTCCTTCACCCCAAACCATACCATTTAAAATTGCATTGTCCATCGTTTTCACATTTGATAGATATGCAAATTCGAAACCTGTAAATTGTGAGCCTTTATTAGAACCCGAAACATCCTCTCCATAGCCATATTTTTCGATTGATGTTCCCAGTAAAGCTGTAAATTTGTGATCTGAGTTTATTTTGAAATCATAATTTATTGTATTATCCCAGCTCCACTGGTAACCGTTTCCAGCACCTTGCGAGACTTTATCCAAGTCGGAGAAATTAACTGTATTCAGTTTATACACAGGAATATATTCCCTACTACTCCAGCCATTGTATGAATATCCGAAGTTAGTTTTGAATTTTAAATCTTTAATTGGTTGAAGTGTAAAGTACAAGTTTCCACGCGCCGAATAATTTTTACTCGAAACACGCGAACGAAGATAATCCATATCGGCAATTGGATTGGTCGATTCATAATCAAGTCCGGTCATTGGCATGTGATAATCGCCATTTGCATCGTAAACGGGCATTAACGGATTTCCGGTTAGCGCATTGCGTACATCGTTCCAATAAATACTTCCTGTTCCCATTCCCAATCCGCTGCGGTTTACGTAGGCCATTGTAAGTGTTTGTCCGAATTGCAGCAAATTAAACCCATTGTGTTTAATTATGTTATGTTCCGAATTCATACGTGCCGTATATCTTTCGTACTGCGATTCTTCTTCACTGTTTTTTAGTCCGATAATGGGATTTTGAGAAGTGTACGAAAATCCAGATGAGAAAGTTGAAATTTCTGTTCCTGAAACAATATTGATAGCATGACTTTGCATTGGTGCATTGTCGTTGGTCATTTCATCTAACCAATTGGTTCCTGTAAATGTACCATTTTCAATATTTGTCAAAATTTCAGCAGGCACATTCGCCTGAAAGTAATTATTATCGTATCCAGCTTTTCCTAGTACTGTAAGATATTCTTTTGCATTTAACACATCCATGGTTTTGGTAACATTTTGCCAACCCAGATAACCATCGTATTGTATAAATGCTTTTCCTTTTTTACCTTGTTTTGTAGTAACAAGAACAACTCCATTTGCAGCACGTGCACCATAAATAGCAGCAGAAGCAGCATCTTTCAACACATCTATCGACTCAATATCAGTTGGGTTCAATAAGTTAATATCGCCGCTAGGTACACCATCGATAATGTAAAGTGGATTCGAATTTCCAATCGTTCCAAGTCCACGAATGGTAACTTTAAATCCGTCGCCAGGCTTTCCACTTTGTTTGACAATGTTTACACCAGGAGTTTGGCTTTGCAGTGCTCCCAAAACATTTACACTATTCAATTTTGAAATATCTTCGCCTTTTACCTGTACCGTGGCACCGGTAATCAGTTTTTTCTGTTGAACGCCATAACCTACAGCAACAACCTCATTGAGTAAGTTCGCAGATTCTTTAAGTTGAATGTCAATCTTTGTTCGATTACCTGTTTTTAGGATTAACGTTTCGTAACCTAAATAAGAAACCACTATTTCAGCATTCTTATCTACTGTCAAGGTAAACTGTCCATCTAAATTTGTTACAGCACCATTTTTTGTCCCTTTTTCCATTATGCTTGCACCTATAAGCAACTCATTATCTGACTTAACTGTTCCTGAAATAGTTTTGGACTGACTAAAAATGAACGAACACGAAAAAAGCAGTAATAGCGTACACACTTTTTTACAGTGCCTACCTAAACTAATCGTAATTTTGTTGTGTTTCATGGTAAAAAAATAAGAGTAAAAAAATATTTTTAAAATTCGCAAATATCTATAAAATTCACAATTCAAAAATACTATATGTAAATCATTAGTGTTTGTAAATAAAACAATAGTATTTTTCCTCCAGACGCATTATGTTGTAAAAATGTCGCAAAGACTTATAAGATTGTAGCTACACCCAAAAAAGATATTTTTATGCATGAAAAGTGCTATTTTTGCAACAAAATTATTGCAGTCGCAATTTTCTAAAATCCATCTTCAATAATTAGCCTTGCACATGTTCGATAACGCTAAAAAATTCACCACATCTTTATTCGTCAAACGTTTTGTTTTTCTTGTTGCCTTTTTCATGTCGTTGCTTCATATTCACTGCGAAGCAAACACCGATAAGTTTTATGGTACAAAGGACAAACTATCCAACAGCCATGTTAACAATATCTATCAGGACAAACAGGGATTTATATGGGTGTGTACCGACAATGGCCTTTGTGAGTTTGATGGAACTGATTTTATATCTTACACTCACAAACAAAATGACACCACCTCGTTAATTGACAACTCTGTACTTACTGTTCACGAAGACCGTAGCGGAAATTTTTGGGTAGGTACAACTTCGGGGCTTCAGCTCCTGCATCGCGATACCGAACAATTTTCGACCATTCACTTTTCGTACCCACACTTAACCGATTTCAGCTATTTCAATTGCATCATTGAAGACAGCAAAGGGAATATATGGGTTTCTACAAGTCGTTCCGGGGCTATATGTTTGCGTGCCGGGAGTCATCAACCCATTTATTACCTGCAAACGAACAGTAATATTTGCAGCAATAAAATTAATACACTTTTCGAAGACCGCTTTGGCAATATATGGATTGGTTCGCAGGAAAATGGTATAAGCATTCTGAATGTGGAAAATCACACCATGATCAACTATGCCCACGACCCCAAAGATCCTAACTCTCTGTCGAGCAATAAAGTGTTTTCGTTTCTCGAAAACATAGATGGAAATATTTTGGTGGGAACTATCGATGGAGGTATAAATCTTTTCAGCTACACCAATCAGAAGTTTGTACGTAATTATATCCCTTCGGGCGATATTGTGTTTACTATGAAGCGTGGCAATAAGAACAATATCTGGATTGGAACTGATGGTTATGGACTAAAAAGCTACGATTTCAGCACCAAAACCATCAGCAATTACGAAACCGAACTGAATACAGTGGATTTACGGAAAGGAAAAGTACATTGTATCCTTCAAGACAACCAGAACAATCTTTGGTTAGCATTGTATCAGGAAGGAATCATGATGATTCCACAAAAGAAAAAAGTGTTTCGCAATATAGGATTTAACCCTTTTTATTCCGATAAAAGTATTGGTACCGAGTGTGTTTTAAGTGTGATGGAAGATAAAAACGGAAAAGTGTGGATAGGAACCGATGGCGACGGAATTTACCGACTCAATAAACAGCGAAGAGTAGAGAAACACTACATCAATGAAAAGCTCAAAGCCAACGTAGTTCTTTCTATTTACAACGACAACAAAAATCGCATTTGGTCAGGAACTTATCTGAATGGCTTATTTCTGTACGAACCTGGCTCCGATTCTTTTCGCAAGATACCCCTGATTATTGGAAAACAAGAAGTTAAAGACATAAATATTATCAAAGGCGATACAAATGGCAACCTTTGGATTGGGACGAATGAAAACGGATTATGCGTTTATAATCACGATACAAAACAACTGCAAAATTTCACTTACGATATTCTCAAAACAGGCAATCAAATTGCCAGTAATTCGGTTCAAACACTTTTACTTGGAAAAAACAACTTAGTCTGGATTGGTACAAGTAGTGCCGGATTGTGTTGCTACAACACCCAAACCAAAATATTTATCGACAGTCGGAGTTTCAACTGGAAGCTAAACAGCAACAACGTGACAGCTACAGTGCAAGATAAAAAAGGCAATCTGTGGGTAGGAACAAAACAGGGGTTACATTATATCAATTTACAAAAAAACACTGCCACGCTTTATACCGAAGCCGATGGGTTAGCAAATGCTTCGATAGCCGGAATAGAAATTGACAAACAAAACAACCTCTGGGTTAGCACCAGCATCGGACTGTCGTATTTTAATACAAACAATGAAAAAATTGTAAATTACTACTTATCAGACGGTTTAATTAACGACGAATACCGACGTGGCGCTTCATTTCAATCAACATCTGGCGAAATATTCTTTGGTGGTACTGAGGGAGTAAGTTCGTTTTTCCCATTTAAGATGGAAGCATCAGAGCAACTAAAAAACCTAGTTTTTACCAACTTATTTATTTACAACGAAAAAGTAGAAGTCGGGAATAATTCATTTCTGAAGAAAAACATAAACGCTTCTGAAAAAATTGAAATCGCACATAATATTAAAAGTTTTTCGATTGGGTTTGTGGCACTGGAATTTAACAACCCTGCCAAAGTAATTTATCAGGTAAAAATGGAAGGTTTCGACAATGATTGGAAAACCCTTCCGATGAGCAATAAATTAGCCACTTACACCAACTTAAAACACGGCAGATACAAGTTTCATGTAAAAGCGTTTTTTCCAAATTCAAAGCCTGTAGAACGTAGTATTACTATAATCATTTTACCTTCTTTCTGGTTGACCTGGTGGGCAAAAATTCTGTACTTTCTATTGTTTGTTGCTATAGCTTACTGGACATATAAAATAACCTTACAACGCGTAAATCAGCGACAAGAAAATCTCCAAAAAGAAAATGAAAAGCAGATAATGCAGTCGAAACTGCAATTTTTCACCGACATTTCGCATGAAATTCGCACACCTTTAACGCTGATTCTTACACCGATAGAAAAATTACTGAAAGACACTCCTGATGGGACTTTGAGTAACACATATAAACTTATCAACCAAAACGGACAACGTATTCTTCGGTTAGTAAATCAGATTATGGAGATGCGTAAACTCGACCGCGGTCAGGTAAAACTACAAACTACCGAAACAGACATTTACGCCTTTATCAGGGAAATTGTGTCATCGTTCGATCATATAACTAGCGAAAGAAACATCGAGTTTGCCCTTGAGTTTGCCGAAAACCTGCCATCAGTTTGGATTGATCAGGAAAAACTGGATAAAGTAATTTTCAATGTACTTTCCAATGCATTTAAATACACGCCAAAATCAGGCAAGATTATATTAAAAGTAGATACCGAAAACGAGTACCTGCGTATTCGAGTTGTCGACAACGGTCCGGGAATCCCCAAAGACCAACAGGATGTTATTTTCAATCGTTTTTATCAAATTCAGGACGAAAGTAACCGCAATAAATTGGGTACTGGCATCGGATTGCATTTATCGCGCAGTTTAGTAGAAATCCACAAGGGAAAAATCTTTGTTGACGACAGTAATGAGCAGGGAGCTGCATTTGTCATTCTTATTCCACTAAATAACGACTATCTTCAGCCCGACGAAATGTCGGACAAACAACCCGAAATGAATCTGGCAACTATTGTGCAACCATCGTTTTCCGACGAAAATGCAGATGACACAATCGTAAATGTACAATCGACCAACAACACTAAACACAAGCTGCTGATAGTGGAAGATGATAAAGACATTCGCAATTACATTGTAGATATCTTAAAACAAGATTATCTGGTGATTCAAGCCGACAATGGAAATCAGGGATTGGAACTTGCTATAAAAGAAATACCGAGCTGCATAATTACCGACGTCATGATGTCCGGCATTGATGGTATTGAACTTTGTAAAAAGGTGAAAACGAACGAAAGAACCTGTCACATTCCAGTCATTATCCTCACCGCAAAAACATCCATCGAACAGCGCGTGGAAGGACTGGAAGTGGGCGCCGATTCGTACATTCCAAAACCTTTCAATATCGACCACCTGAAAACTCGTATCAGCAAGCTGATTGAACTTCGACAGACTATTAAAAACAAATACGAAGGCAAATATGTAATTCCGCAGGACGAAATTAAAATAAAATCGGTGGACGAAAAGTTGTTGGAAAAGTTTGAAAACATACTAAAAGAACAAATGGATAATCCTGATTTATCCATCGAAACTATTAGCCAACAAATAGGAATAAGCCGTTCGCAACTGCAACGCAAGCTAAAACATATCACTAACCAAAACCCGAGCGATTACATGAAGTCGATGCGCCTCCGATATGCAGCAAACCTGCTTACAAGCAAAAATTTGTCTATTTCAGAAGTTACTTACGCTTGTGGATTTGCTTCACTTTCGCACTTTTCCAATAGCTTTAAGGAGTTTTATGGTATGTCGCCAAGCCGCTACATCGAAATAAACAGGCATGTAGCCGATGTTGATTTAGAGTAAAATACGCTATTTTTTTAATATCTAATTTACTGCTGCCAACGTTCGTTCGGCAGCAGTTTTTATATAATGCAATATCCAAAATGCGTTATAAATCTGCTATAAAATACCTGAATTTACATTGATGCGACAATTCTAAAAGCATCTGCTCCAATTTTACAAGCCTCTCCACAATTTTTAAAACAACCGAAATTTGCATGCAATAACCTTTGTTTTGAATTAAATATTTTTGTATCGTGAGTTTTGAATCATTTCTGGCTCTCAACCTTTTATTTATCTTATTCATAAATTAGAAAATATGAAAAAAATCATTACCATCGTCGGCATGCTTTTGTTGAGCTATTTTATGGCCCATGCCGATAAAACTATTTATGTGAACACGACTGTACAAGGAAATGGTGACGGCACTAGCGCTGCAAATGCTTGTAAATTGGGCACTGCAATAACGACAAAGTACGATGCAACAGCAGGTGCGGTAACTACGATTGTTTTTCCTGCAAATACTACATTTACCTTAGTCGACACTGATGGAACTGCGAATGCCTCTCGTTTCGATTTTCCAGCCACTTCCAATAAATTTATTTTTCAGGGGAATAATTCAACTCTTGATGGAACTAATGCCGGTAAACGAATTTTTAGGATTTCCAATGCTACGGCTAATATCGAAATAAATAATCTGAAGTTTGTAAATAGTAAACTGGCCGGAGCGGTTGGTGGAGCAATCTACTTTGCAGGTTCTAATCTCGTGATTTCAGGATGTACATTTGATGGAAATAGTTCTGACAATGGAGGTGCATTAGCAAGCAGAGGCAATTATGTAAAAATATCAAATTCTGTGTTTAAAAACAACAAATTATTGAATGGAAGCTATGGTGTTGCTATAACTCACACAGGAACTACATCCGGAGGCACTTTAATTGTTGAGAATACAACCTTTGCAAATAACACGGGTGGAGCAGGTTTAGCTGCAAATGGCAGTGCTATAAGTACCGCATGGGATAATACTAGTCGCGGTTATTTGAATACAGTTTCTATCAATAACTGTACATTTTACAAAAACCTGACAAAATTAACAACAACGTATGGATATGCAGTAGTAAATTTAGATGAGCTATCGAGCGGGACAAATTCAACAACTGCAACATTTGTAAATAACACGTTCTATGGTAATAGTAATTGTGGCATCTACATTAAAGGCATTAAGCAATCTGTGAAACTTGTAAACAACGTAATTGTTGGCGATTCCTGGGCAACCGTATCCGGTACAGGATACAATGATCATGGTATAATTGCAAGTTCAACAATTGCAGCCGGAAGACCGGCAATTACTGGCTACAATAATTACATCGTAAGTAAAGGCCCGTTAAGTAGTGCTATTACCGAACTTAGCTCCGGCACTAATGGTAACACCTTTGTTACAACCTCTGCTCAATCGGTAATCGATGCGGTTTATTTAAATCCATTACTTTCGGCAACGACAATTCCATATCTGACAATCACCAACAGTGCAAGTCCTTTGGTACACACAGGTACAAGCAGTGTTTCGGGTGTAACTATCCCAACAGCAGATGTTACCGGTTTTCAGCGCACTGAAGGTTATACAATAGGAGCTTATCAGGCAACATTGAATGTGGCAAACGGAACTACACAAATCATAAATCAGGACGTATCGCTTTTAGGGGTGACCGTTCAACCAACAGGGAAATTAACACTTGCTGAGGGGAATTCGCTAACTGCTGGAACAATTGCCATACAGAGCGATGAAAACGGCACCGGAACTTTTATTAATAACGGGACGCTGAATAATACGAACGCATCGGTACAACAATATTTACCTAATGCTCGTAACTGGTATATTTCTTCACCGATGACAGGAGCAGTTGCGCCGGCAGGTTACACATATTATCAGCGCGACGAAGTTGGCTCAAGTTGGACTACACAACCTTTTGTAGCCGGAAATACTTTTGTAACTGGCAAAGGTTATATTGTTATGCCCGATGCAGTTGCATCAACGATAGAATTTAATGGAACGCTCAACAGTGAAAATATAAATGTTACGCTTACTAAATCGGGATCAGGATTTAATTTGATTGGTAATCCTTATACATCGCATTTAACATGGACATCAGATTTCGTGGATGACGAAACAAATGTTGCACTTATTGAACCCACTATCTGGGTTCGTACCAATGCTGGAACAGCAAATAGTGGTGTTAATGCTGCATGGTCGTTTTTAACCTATAACGGTCACTCAGGCGAAGCAGTACCATCAACATCCTTATTAACCGGAGGCATAATCCCTCCAATGCAAGCATTTTGGGTAAAAGCAAAAAAGGATGGCTCTCTTTTATTGGATAATAAACTAACACTCTCGCATCAAATCTCTAATTCTTTAAAAGCACCGGCTGTTAAAAATGCCGATCGTCAGCGAATACGTTTGGAAGTAAGTAATGGAACAGCTACCGATGAAACTTTAATTTATTTTGATGCAGTTGCCTCAGATACTTATGATGCTTACGATTCACCTAAAATGTTTAATAACTCGGCATCAGTTCCTGAAATTTACACATTGGTTGGCAATGAAAAATTAGTTATCAACGGAATGAAAGAAGTAAAGACAGATACTGAAATACCAATAGGATTTATTGCTGGAGAAAACAGGACATATACTATTACCGCTACCGAGCTAAAGAACTTTGATTCAAATCTGCATATTAGTCTTATTGATAAACAAGAAAATACCGCAACTGAATTAATCGAAGGTGTAAGCTACAGTTTTACATCAGAGGTAACAGCCTCAAAAACTGACCGTTTTAGTCTCGTATTTCGTGCTCCTGACACAACCACTGAATTTAACAATACAATGAAACAGTCTATTTACACCTATTTAAATTCGGCCAACCAAATAACAATTGTGGCTCCTGAGAATTTGAAGTACGCTATTTATAACTCCATTGGACAGAAAATTAACGAAGGAGTTACCACTTCAAACTATAGCACAGTAAAATGCAAACTCCAAAAAGGAATGTATGTTGTGAAAATTATAAATAATTATTCAGCAAATATAATCATCAAATAGCAACTAACCGAAAGCCTTAATAGAATTATATATCCTCTGTATTACAAATCCTTAATTCCATTTATGGCTAATTTTTAAATATAAAATCATGAATAAAATTAACAAAAAACAATACATTAATCCTCAAATTGAATTAATAGTACTAGACAATGAAATTTCATTGGCATTAGAATCGAATTTGGAACCTCCTTTAGGACCAGACGAATCGAGAAATTCAGCTCCGGAATATTTCAACAATAATCCGTTTCCCGAGGGAAAAGCATAAATCGGATTATTATCAATCGAATAAAATTATTAAAAAATCAACCCCAAAATAAAATATCTACTTATGAGAAAAGTATTTTCCATGTTCGTATTTGTAAGCATTGTGTTCATAACCGGACTTCAGGCTCAAACACCCAGCGCATTTCAATATCAGGCAGTGATTCAGAATGCACAAGTCGGTCAATCAGTAAATATCCGCTTTACCATCCGTAAAGCCACAGCCACCGGAACGGCAGTGTTTACCGAAACACATGCTACTACTGTTTCTGCAAACAGCACCGTAAATCTTCAAATTGGAACAGGAGCACCCGGTCCCGGCTCGCTTGGACTAGGCGAAATAGACTGGACGGCAGGCATCTACTTTATGCAAGTTGAAGTTGATACTAACGGAACGTTTACAACGCTCAGCACGCAACAATTACTAAGTATTCCGTACGCAAAATATGCACAAGCAGCCAGCAGTTTACGCATTAAGTCGCCTGATGGCTCTATCTGGAATGTAACAATCGACAATAATGGCACTGTTAGTTCAACTAAAATTCAATAATTAACCCACGTTCAATGAAAAGCATTTTTACTTTTACAATCATATTCCTATTGTCCCTCAGTCAGGGTTTTGCTCAGCAGCTGATTAGCCCGGCAGGAGGTGCACAACATAATGTTTCGTGGAGCATTGGCGAACTCGTAAATGAATCAGGCTCAGCAAACAATCTAACTATTGTTCAAGGCTTTAATAATCAAGCCGAAAGTATAATTTCAGCAGTAAACCAAGTAATGACCCGAAATTTCAGCTATTATCCAAACCCTGTTGTTGATAAATTGCGACTTACGCTGGAAAACAACGACTCGTACGCATGGAAACTAACAGACTTAACCGGACGAATCTTAAAACAAAAATCCTCTTGTATCGAAATGGAAATTGACATATCGGATATGGTATCGGGACAATATATTTTAAGTGTGCTTACAGCTGAATTTAATCAATCTGTTATTGTTATAAAAAACTAATATAGAAAAATGAAAAAAATCAACATACTCATTATTATTCTTATTTCGGCTCTGCAAGTTCAGGCGCAATTGCCTGATACTTTCAGATATCAGGCTGTAGTTAAAACCGATGCAGGAGCATTACTCGCATCGCAAAATGTAAGTTTTCGCTTCGAAATTTTCAGTAATACAGTAGAAGAATACGGTGGAACAAAAATTTATTCCGAAACACATCAGGTAACTACCAATGCAAAAGGCGTTGCCGATTTATCCATTGGCCAGGGAATTGCTGAACAGGGAACTTTCGCAACTATTGATTGGAGCACAGGAACATATTACATTAGAATAAGCATTGATAAAGGCAGTGGCTATGTAACCATTGGCGAACAGCAATTACTTAGCACTCCTTACGTTCAAATGGCTAATTCGGCAGGAAATATTGTAAAAACAGCTACCGACGACACAACTTGGGGACTTTCGATTAACAATACAGGCGTACTAACAACGTTCCCTTTCCCGAAAGGATATACCAAACTAGTTTGGAACGACGAGTTTGACGGTACGGGATTACCCGACGACACCAAATGGGGTTACGAAAAAGGCTATGTACGCTCAAGCGAATTACAATACTATGCCGAAAAACGTATTGAAAACTCGTACCAACAAGGTGGGCTTCTGCATATTGTTGCCCGTCAGGATTCAAGCATTATCGATGGAGAGATGCGACCCATGTCGTCGGCTAGCGTTATTACCAAAGGGAAAGCTGCCTGGCTTTACGGATATGTTGAAGTCCGTGCTAAAGTGCCTTATATGGCGGGGATCGGCACTTGGCCGGCCATATGGATGATGCCTCGAGACGATTTTTATGGTGGTTGGCCTCGTAGTGGCGAAATCGATATTTTGGAATATGTTGCTTCGGATTACCGCTATGTGCATTTTTCGCAACATTCGTATAAATATACAAATGAAAATGGAGCTAATCTTCATAAAACAGCAAAAAGATATTGCCCTACTGCCTATACCGAGTTTCATACTTACGGTTTGCAATGGACACCCGAAACAATGGTTTGGTATTTGGATGGAGTGGAAAAATATAGAGTAAACAATTTAGAACATTTGTGGAGTTCTTGGCCTTTCAACAAACCTTTTTACCTGTTTCTAAATCTGGCTATGGGTGGTTGGGGAGGAACTACCAACACCCAGCTATTAAGAGACAATCCACAGGATTATCAGATTGATTATGTACGTATTTTTCAATAAAACAACAAATAACTTTTAAAAATAATATCATGAAGAAACTTTTACTTTTCGGTTGCCTGCTTACAGCAGGAGTGTCAACCGTATTTGCCAACAAGACTATTTATGTGGCGCCATCCGGAAATGGCAGTGGATTGACTGCCGAGAGTCCAACTACAATTCCGCAAGCCTTAGGCGCTTTGGATGCTACTGGTTACACAACACTTGTTTTGCCTAACAATGCAACTTTTGTTTTGTCAGGAGGGACGACTGGTTACGGACGAATTCCAATTGTTGATAACAGTAAAATTATTATCGAAGGTAATAACTCAATTTTTGAAGGAAATGGAGGTGAAACACGTATACTTAGAGCCAGCACCGGATGTAGAGTTAATCTAAAAAATCTGACATTCAGATTAGGAAATGCAGCTGCAAGCATTGGTGGAGCAATATTTTTTGCTGGCGACTCGCTCACAATTTCGGGCTGTACTTTCGAAAGCAATACTGCCGACAATGGAGCTGCAATTGGATCAAGAGGAAAATATATTAAAATAACAAATTCGTGGTTTAAAGACAATTATTTACGCAGCAGTTTTCAAGGTGGAGCAATAAGTCATACAGGAAAAACAACCGGAGGTGCATTAATTATTGAAAATACTACTTTTAGCAATAATACAGGAAAAGCTGCCAATCCTGCCTGGGGAACGGCAATTATTACAGCATTTGATGGAAGTGTCAGAAATTATTTAGATACAATATCTATCACGAATTGCACTTTTTACAAAAACAATGCAGGTTTAAATACCACAGCAGGTTATACGGCAGTGCAGTTGGATTACCTTGGAAGTACAGCTCCCACAGGGATAGCAACTACGGCAACATTTGTAAATAACACATTCTATGGGAATTCTGATTGCGGCATTAGAGTTTGGGGAAAACAACAAGCTGTAAGCTTAATCAACAACGTAATTGTTGGGGATAGTTGGGCAAATGTTTCCGATGCAGGTATTCAGGATCATGGTTTAATCTTTGAATTTTCGGTTGCCGAAGGCCGTCCCGCTCTTGTTGCTAAAAACAATTATATTGTTGCTAAATACCCAAAATCATCCAAAATAGATGATGCCACTTTTGCATCTGGTAATTCCGACAATAATACACTCATTAGTACTACATCGCAAAATGACATAGACAATCTTGCTTTGTCAACTTCGCTTCAAAGCTCGGGATCTTCTGTTCCTTACTTGGCTATTACAAATAGCAACAGCCCACTGGTAGAGGGAGGAATCAACTTATTCAGCGGAGTAGTTATACCCACAACCGACACTAGAGGGGTTACACGTGCAGTTGGGTATGCAGGTTTCAAATCCGATATCGGCTCTTACGAATTCGATAATATCACAACGGGTCAGATAGAAAATCAGGAAGAAAAAATTACTGTGAAATACAATAAAAACCAGATTTCTATTTCAAATAACAACGATATTGCTCTGGAAATAAATATCTATTCGACTAGCGGACAATTATTTTATCACGCTACGTCTCAAAAAGCACTAAATATAGCTACAAATCAATTACCTAAAGGCATTTTAATGCTAAGCGTATTTGATGGAAACAAAACAATTGTCAAAAAAATTATTTTATAAAGCAAAAAAATTAATAACATTAAAAACTATTTTATCATGAAAAAAAAATTATTCCTTGTATTATCTGCAGTATGCTTAAGCTTTTCGCTCAGTGCTGTTGATATTTATGTAAACCCGGTAATCGGAAACGATGCCAACAACGGATCGCAAGCCGCACCTATGAAAACAATTGAATCGGCTGTATTCGCAGTTAAGGCTAATACCCCCACCACCATTTATATTGCAAAAAACTCAGTACTGATGCTTGGCTCGGTTCTAAACTTTGACACAAACAAAAAAGTAGAAATAGTGGGACAAAATGTAACGCTTAAAGCTGCAGAACTTCCTGGCCAAAAAGATCCTAGTGGATTACCATTGCTTGGTCAGGGAAATAGAATTATGAGAGCAGTAGCCGGTTGTGATTTGAAACTTAAAGGTATTACTTTCCAAAATGGTCGTCAGGTTGGTTATTTGCTAGGTGGTGGACTTTATTTTGCAGGTAACACCTTGGAAATCGACAGCTGTAAGTTTATTGACAACCAGGCCGGTTCGGCTGGGGGCGCTGTTGCATGTCGGGCTAAAAGTGTAATTATTAAAAACTCTTATTTCCAAGGTAATAATATTCTTGGTGGTGGAGCCAGAGGTGCAGCTATCATGCAATGTGGACCATCAAGTGGGACTCCGGGAACATTAGTAGTTCAGAATTGTACTTTCTACCAAAATATGACTCAGGTAGGAGGTTCCGGAATGGTAATAAACATTTTTGACTCAACCGAAGGTGGCAATGGAGGAAAATACAGCAATATGGGTAGCGTGCAAGTTACAAATTGTACTTTTTTAGAAAATACTTCAGTAACACCTTATCAGGCATGTGTTGATGTAAGCGATGGAGAATGTGATATTATTCTAGTAAACAACACTTTTTATAAAAACAGTGATGGAGCACTGCGTATTGGTCTCAATAATACTAATAATGTGTATTTAGCCAATAATATTGTTGCTGCCGGAAAACAAGGAGTTCTTTCAGAATATACATCTGCCGAAGGGAGAAAACCGATAGTTGCATTTAACAATATAATTACAGGTACAGAAGGAGGTATAAACCAACATATTGATGATGCTTGTTTTAACTCCAACAAAAATGCTAATCACAATACCGTTTCAACCACAGCACTTTATCCTATTAGCGCATTAGGTTTAGCAACTTCTTTGACAACAACAGACAATTTTGTTCCTTATCTACCAATCACTTCCTCATCGAGCACATTAATAAATGCTGGAATTGAGAGTACATTATCAGCTTTTGGTACAGATTATGTTCCCGCTGCCGACATAAGAGCTTATCGTACAAATGGAAGTAAAGACATTGGCGCTTACGAATACAATGGTATTGTTCCTGGCCCAAATGCAATTTATTCACCTGAAGACATATCTGAAAACTATCTTATTTCACAATCGGGAAATACAATTACTGTAAAAAGCACTTCCGATAAATTATTTACAATGAACGTTGTAGACATGCTCGGAAAAGTAGTTTATTCCACTCCATCGAATAGTTCTGTTGAACTTTCAAGAACCGCAATCGGTCATGGAGTATTTATCCTAATGCTCAATAATGGTAATAAATTAAGTTCGAAAAAGATTTTATTCTAAAAAAATCATATCAAAATAATTTCGGGCAGGGACTTTTTCTCATATTAATCTGAAAATTTCTCTGCCCTTGTTATTTCAAAAATTAACTTTAAATAAATGAAATACAAATACTTAATTCTATTTTTTACATGGAGTATCCTCCCTGTAGCATATTCGCAGGAAAAAATACTACTTTTTGATTACGACGAAGTTTATCCAATGACATCCTCATGGGCCGATTCAATGGAACCTGCCGCTAATCCATCAAAGGATGCCGTAAATGGTTCGAGAGTATGCGGCTTGTTTATTCACAATGCACAATGGAGCGAGATTGAAATAAGAACTGATGATGCAAATCTGGACGGTAGGTTTTCCAATTCAGTGGAACTTAAGGTTTTTATTCCGGCAAATATGCCTGATGGACTTGTCAGCATTTCATGTAAAGGTCTGGGGTCGAGTCGTGAATCGCGAAGGAGATACGACACTTATGAGTTTACACCTACTGTAAAAGGACAATGGTTTAAAATTGAACACTCTTTCTTATGCGCTTATCCCATTGGATTGGTTCAAATTGGCTATCGACGGAGAGAAGTGCCTAATGCCGCTGAAGACATTGCCTATTTTGATGATTTGATTTTTAACAAAACTACTTCAAATGACATCTGTTTGTATCGCGAATCCTTCTGTATTGTATATCCCGAAGATGAAAATGCAACTTTTGTGGGAAACCCATCTGCTAGAGCAGGCAATTGGGTTGGTAATGTTGATTTGACTTCTACCGGAAGCATAAAAATGGTAAAATATCCAAACACAACCAGTCATGTATTGCAAATGAGCCCAACAAGCGTCAATCTTGTTTTTCCCGAAATTACAAATTTGGAAGGATACGATAATCTGAGGGTGGTTTTTGATACAAGATGGGTGGTCGACGAAACTAAGCGAGATGCATTCAACAATGCTTCCACCGAGACCAAAACTCCCGAAATAAAGGCTAAAATTGGCAGCGGAAGTTGGAATAATATCTCGACTTTACCTTTTACCGATACATGGCAAACACAATCTTTTGTTATTTCGCCCGAAAGTGCCCAAACTTTAAGTCTGCAAGTAGGCAAGGGAAATAGCACTTTCGATTTTGAAATTGACAATGTAATGATTATGGGTACAAAAAAAGCGTCTGGAGTTCATAATGTCGTTTCTCAGGAGCTTAAAATATATCCGAATCCGGTAAAAACTAAATTATTTGGACCGGAGGATGTAGGCAAACTGGAAATATTCTCATTGCAAGGCACTTTGCTCGTTTCAGCTGTTGGAAATTCGGTTTCAGTCTCGGAACTTTCTAATGGTTTTTACCTTGTAAAATCGTATCGGAATGGGGCTGTTTATTTGAATAAAATTTTAAAAAATTGATGTAATCGGAGGGATGAAGAAAACATTTTTTATACTGATATTATTACTTGCAACTTTCAACGTGGATGGTCAAACAAAACCTTGGCTTCACGTTGACGGTAATTTGGTAAAAGATACTGCCGGGAATCTGGTAACATTGCGGGGAGTGTCAATTATAGCTCCTGAATATGCTACCCGTAATCCCAATAATCCGAAAACGCCTGCTGAATATATTTCTTGGCTGGCCGATTCCACAAGAGGTTGGTATTCTCACGTTCTTCGTATCCCTGTGTGCGAACTAAATACCAATCCGGTAAATGCCTATAATTTTGTGAATCCATTAGTACAGCAGGCTATTAATTTGGGTTTATATGTTATTATTGATTTCCATAATGTTTCGAATTATGGTAGTGGCGGCACAAGCCAAACAACAGTTATGAACTTTTGGAAGTATTTTGCACCTAAGTATGCAAACTCATCCAACGTGCTTTTTGAAGTTTACAACGAACCCGTTAATCCGGCAGACTGGAGCCAATGGAAAAGCTTTATTCAACCGGTGGTTAATGCCATTCGTGCTGCTGCACCCAAAAATATAATTTTAATGGGAAGTCCACAGTGGAGCACCTATACTAAATATGCGGTATCAAACCCTATTTCGGGAACAGATATAGTTTATGTTTATCATATTTATCCCAATCAGGGAACTCCTACTTTTGCGTTCCTCGATGCAAAGTTTGGAAATACGGCCAATTCAATTCCTGTAATGATTACTGAGTTTGGATGGAATCAGAATGCCAGTTACTCTGATAATATCACTTATGGGAAAACAAGTAATTGGGGAATACCATTCCGAACTTATCTGGATGCACATCTGCATATCGGTTGGGTAAACTGGGTGTTTGATAACTATTGGATGCCAAGCATATTTGATAAGGACTGGGAACTTATGACCGATGAAAATCAAGGTGAGTTCATAAAAGACTGGCTTGCTGATATGAATAAAGTAACAACCGGCACAAAACCAGCTTACTTTACTGACACACAATTAGTTATATGTATTACAAACAATAAAATATCAGTTTCATTTCCCGCCTTAAGCAGGGTTGACATTAGTTCAATAACAGGTAACATTTTAGAAACTCAACTTGCTGATGACAATCGGGTTAATTTAAATACGTCTCTCAAAAAAGGCATTTATATTTTAAGAGCTTATAATAAAAACGGACTCACTATCACAAAAAAAATTCTAATCATAAATTAGCTTTTGACTAATAGTTTGTATCTTGCCGACTGGTACAAAGGCTCAAAATACATTTCTTAAATAGTATTGAAAGAATGAAAAAGATTTATTTTATAATTATTGTAAACTGTCTGGTAATAACTCAGGCAGGTTGGGCGCGAAAACCATTTTCAAAGTTGGTTTTCAAAGATGAGTTCTCAGGTCAGGGCTTGCCATCCGATGCGTTTTGGGGATATGAAGAAGGTTACGTCCGTAACGGCGAAATGCAATATTACACCGTAAAACGTACTGAAAACTGCTTCCAAAAAGATGGATTCCTGCATCTTACTATTCTCAATGATAGTGCACTGATTGATGGCAAAATACGACCAATAACATCGTCAAGCATTATTACCAAAGACAAAAAAGCATGGAAATACTGCAAAGTAGAAGTTCGGGCTAAACTTCCCGCTTGTTTAGGAACCTGGCCTGCCATTTGGATGATGCCCGAAACAGACAACTATGGCGAATGGCCAAAAAGCGGCGAAATAGACATCATGGAACATGTTGGATATGAACCCAATAATATTCATTACGCCATACATTCCGATAAATACAACCATACAAAGGATAACCAGAAAAGACATACCGTTACCTGTCCGAGTTCTTATACCGATTTTCATGTTTATGCTCTCGAATGGACGAAAAACGAAATTAAATGGTTTTTGGATGGCAAATTACAATACACTGTAAAAAAAGATGAGAAAGGATGGTCGGCATGGCCATTTGATCAAAAATTTTATCTTATTCTGAATTCCGCATTTGGTGGAGGTTGGGGTGGACGAAATGGAGTTGATATTTCGAAACTGAAACAAGAATATATCATTGATTATGTAAGAATATATCAATAAAGATCATTTGTAATTACACCATAATAAAACAGCGATTCTTCACAGAGTCGCTGTTTCGTGCTTATTTATTTCGAAAATCTAAGAAAATAGCTTATTGAGCTATATGATTTTTCAACGTATAACCTGTGTTTTTTCCGTTGGTTGTAATGCGTACGATGAACATTTCGTTCGCCGGAATTTCCATTTCGGATGCTGATACAATGCCCTGATAATACAAAGTTCCGCTCAGGTGATAGATGCTAATTTTTTGTCCCTTCTGCAGATTCTTAAGCAAATTTCCGGTTCTGAAAGGTTTTGCAATTGCTTCGTTCTGCTCTAAACCAGTTAACACTGCTTGCGGATGTAAATCAACGATTCCTGCAAATTCGGTAGATGTTTCGCCCAACCAACCTGATTCCTGCACAATCCCTGTATAAACCTTTATGAAATCAATATAATCAAGATGTACCGGATTTCCACTGTCGTCGACCGCCCATTCAATTTTAAAACCTACATTTTCAATCGCCGCAGTATTGGGGTGGTTATCCACATAGCCCCAATCGTAAGACGGCAATGCCCAATTAGAGCCATTTTGAACTCCATTTTTTGGTAATCGCGTTCCTTTGAAAGTAAGGGTATTCTCCGAAATCCAAAGTGGATACATGGTGGCCTGACCTGCAAAAGAAATGTGGGTTACAACACCTTCGGCTCCCTGATTATCTGTCCAGCGGATATTTGATTTTTGTCCGTCAGGACTGGGGCGATAGTAAGTAATTTCATAATTATGAATGGTTTGTTCGTTATTGTATTCCGAACCAGCCAATTCGTACCAGGGTTCATCGGCATCGGGTATTCCGTTTTTATTCAGGTCCTGACAAACCATTACTATCCCTGGTTCGGAACTGTTGGCAAAGGCATTTCCCAGCGCTTTAAAATCATATTCACCCGTCACATTCACAATAGAGTGATCGAAACCAACCACCACATAGCCTCCAAAAGCACCCAAACCAAGCATTGATTTATTCCCTACCAGTGTGTTCGATGCAAAAAGTAAAGCATTGGCCGGAGTATCGCTGAATGCTGATGTAGGAAACAAACGGTTTGTGTGTTGCCCCGGAGCTGGTTTATACTCCAGAACACGCGTAATTTTGTCTGAATTTTGAGCAAATGTATATTGTGCAATAAACAGCATACACAACACCAATAAAAGAGTAATTTTATTCATTTTCAATTATTTAATTAATTATAATTTCTGAAAAATGAGCCATAAAAGCCTTGTACTGTGGCTCACAGTACTTTTAAGCTTCGCAAATTACAATTGTATTCTTCCGGAATTTATTTGCGAAAACTATATGTTATTGTTGTTATTTATTTTTTAGTTTGTCGGTGCAAACACCACTTTGTTCGGATTTAATCCAATTTCGTTGATGCTGAATTTTAACTTTCCGGTCTTATCAAAGCAAAGCACATTACCCCACTCTGTAAACGATTTAGCATCGGTAAGATAAACATCGCCATTAAGTGGATTCACATCTACCCCATAAGGAGTGCTTATCTCTGTTCCATCGGTAATAAACTGATCCGAAATAATTTTTTCAGTAGTACAATCAAAAACCTTTACCCAACAACTTTGTGTGTTAAAATCAAAATTGTAAATATACGCTGTGTCATTATGGATTGTAAAATTTAAGGCTGAAATATCGCTGAAACTTTGCTCAAGCACATCGGTTTTGGTACTGATTCGCTGAAATATATATGGACTCGAGTTACTATAATTGCCTTTCGAAACCAGATATACATCTCCCTGACTATCAGCGTGAATTTTCCCCGGATTGGATGCCACCTTTATTTTCTTTATTTCGGCAAAAGTGGATATGTCAATCACCGAAACGGTATTATCGTAGTTCGGAAAATTAAGTCCACCCGAATTCGACACATAAATTTTATTGTTTGCCACACAAATTCCGTCGGGGTTTCTTCCCACTACCACTATGTCCTCTATTTGCATACTGGCAGTATCTATTTTTGCCACCGTGCCATCAAACGAGCAAACATAAGCCTTATCTCTGTGAAAAGTAATATACCTCGGCTGACGGGCAACTCCCTTATCATCGAACATTGGAATCTGTTTCAGCGATTTACCTGTCGAGGCATCAAGGATTTCGATCTGACTCGAAACATTGACCACCACATACAATTTCGACCCATACAATTCCATGTCGTTAGCAGTATCACCCAATCCACGTTGATTTTTCACTAAAAAATAATCTGCAACAGTTTCCCTTGTTTCAAAATCGTACATCGACAAGGTGCTGTTGTTCATATTAATAAGTCCTTCGGACAAAACGAAAATCCGGGACGTCTCTGTCGTTACGGGCAAAGTCCCATCAGGCACTTTATCGTACATATCGTCGCACGACGCAAACAAAAACATCAGCAAACACCATCCTGCCCCACCTCCAAAGAGAATGAAACCAAAGTTCATCAGTTTTTTGAACCCTGACAAGTTTTGTGATATTATCTTTCTATACTTCATTTTTATAATTATCAATTTAAAAATCGTTGAAACGCTCACAACAGACCCTCCAAAGCAGCATCAGAACTTGTAGCCTACTGTAGCTCGCACCGATCGGCCCGGCATAGGAAACCATTTTACAATAGCGTAGTTCTCGTCGAGCAAATTCAATACTTCAAAATTCAGCGACAACTGTTTGTCGGCAAACTTAAAAACACGCGAGGCAGAAACACTATGATCGGCATAGCCCGGCAGACGGTTTTCAGCAAAATTCTGAAATCCTCCATATCTTTTTCCCGACCACAACAGCGAATAAGAAACATCAACCCAGGGCGTTTCGATGGCTGCTTTGCCCGACCCCGAAACCCTTGGCGTATACGCTATCTGATGGCCATAAGTGCCACCACCGGGAGTTGTCACATCCACTGCGCGCTGATAAGTATAAGTGCCACCCAATACAAAACCAATTTTCTCGAAAGGTGTCAGTGTTGTTTCTACAGTCAAATCCAATCCATCAATCTGTACTTTTCCCAGGTTGAGCATGCTCCATACAAAGATGTTTTTAGTTGGCATCGCCACAATTTTATCCTTCACATAATTCCGATACCCATCTATTGTTACAGAAAAAAGCGGAAACAATTTCGACGGAGTGGCTGAGTACGTCACGCCCATATTGAGTTGATCTGTAACTTCGGGACGTAAATCGGCATTGCCGATGCGCGAATAGTATAAATCGTTGAAGGTAGGAAGTCTGAAAATATTTTTATAAAAAGCCCTGAAACGTATATTTTGCGCTTCGAAAGGCCGATAGGTAAAACTGATATAAGGCGAAAAACGGCGTTGATTAGCGGCAGGTACGCCGACTTTCACCTGCTCGTTTACAATGGTCGACAATATACTGGCCGTACTCATAAAACTATTCGACACATATTTGGCCGCCAACACCGAAAGCAAGCTATAACGCGAAGGAGTTGCAAACTCATCATCAAGCACATCTGTTTCGAAATCGGCCATCATTGTATTCAGGAAAGCATCCGAAGAAAAAGAAAACGACAGATGTTCGAGCGCCCTGTAAAGCACCGAAAACGAAGTATAATATTCGTTTTGTCTGTACACACTTTCCATTCTGCCCGCTTCGTTCAGGTAGGTGGTATCAAGATAATGTAACATGCCATGGTTGTATTTCGCATTCAGTTGCAACGACCAAACCGGTGTAAAGGTCTTTTCGTAATGTGCTTGTGTAAAAAACGTTCGATCCCACATGCGTTGCGACGAGAAATTATCGGTGTTGTAAAGAATTGTAGCGCCCGGCAAACCGCGCTCCGAATTGTAGAGATAAGCCTTCAGGTATCCTGATTCATTCTCGGATAAATTTGCATATAACGCGCCTTCGATACGCAGGTTTTGCACATCTGTGTTTTTGCGGGTTTCTGAAGTCACTATTCCATCGCCCAAATAGCTATGATCTAACAGGTAAGGATATTCACCATTTGCCGACAACCATTCGGCGCTCAACTGAGCAGAATATTTACGATTTATTTTTTGTTGGAGCAATAAACTTGGATTTATCATCCCAAACGAACCGGCTTTGAACGATATTTTTCCATTTAAATTTTTATTTTCGTTGAATCGTGGCGTAAGCGTGCGGATATTCAGTAATGCCGCCGAAGCAAAAAGCCGGGCCGGTTGAAAAATATTGTCGCTTTGTCCGTTGTTAAGCGAAAGCATGTCTACATTTTCGAGTGAAAAACGCCCGATATCAATCTGACCAGTCTGACAATCGGTAAGTGTGATGCCATCGTAACTTACCGCTGTATGCGCAGCTCCAAGACTACGCGCCGAAACAGTTTTCAGTCCGCCAATGCCACCATAATCCTTCACAGTTACTCCCGAAAAATACTTCACTGCATCCGACACCTGCATTACGTTGAGCTTATCAATTTGTCTGGACGAAAGCATTTGCAGCGGCGCCGACGAACGCACTTCCGAATTGCGGTATTGCTCAATCACCGTCACTTCGCCTATATGATATACTTTCGTTGTATCGAGCTTTTCTGTAGCCGACAACGAAAATACACAAAACGACAGCGCCAATGTGAGCGTTTGTCTCTTTAAAAGATATGATAAGTAAAAATGCATACAACACTATTTGTTTAAAAATAAACCAAATAGCTTGCAAGTAAAAAGTAAAATCAATAAAGCAGAACTGAAAAAAGAATGCATTATTGGTTTTTAGCTCTATCCTCGAAAGCTTTAAAAACAGTTCATGCATGGCAGGTCTTCTGACTTGCTCCAGTTATCGAACGCCTTCCCGTCATTAATTGACAGTTGACAATTGACAGTTGACAATGAATAATTCAGTTGTCCGCTGTCGGTTGTCCGCTGTCGGAAAACAGTGGCAAAAGTGTTGTTCAATACATTTTCTTCAATTGTCAATTGTTCATTATCAATTGTCAATTAAAAAATGAGCTTACAGCAGCGGGACTGTTCAGGATTTACACCTGATTCCCTTTTAATCACTTTTCGCAGGAATGCGAAAGTCAACCATTGCGGGTGTAAAGATAAGAACAATAGCTCAGATGAAAAAGGGAAAAATTGTTTTTTACAAAACTATTCTCTAAGATACCTTCTATAGTAATTGATTTACAGACATATAAATAAGATGTAAAAAAGAGAAAGGCCAACTGCTATCATTATTATTAATTAAAAGAACTATAAAATTCATTATAAATAGTGATTGTACAAAGCGCTCAGCACACCGAACTTTGCAGAAAAATTATAAAACAAAAATATTTTATGAAAGTCTTTAATTATTATCGTTTCGTTTTAATATTATTTTTATGCAGCACTACATATCTATCGGCCCTTACTATCAAAGGGAAGATTACGGATAAAGAGGGAAATCCACTCATTTCGGCCACCGTTTTAATTCCTGAATTGAAAACCGGAGCAGTAACCGATACAGAAGGAAATTTTATTTTACCATCCATCCCCATGAAGCAGGTTACATTGGTAGCTAACTTTATCGGGCACGAAACATACACTCAAAAAATAGATTCGTCGTACAACCACAAAGGCGAACTTGTATTGCGCTTAACGCCGAACACGCACTTGAAAGATGTGGAAGTTTTTGGCGAACGCCACAAGCAACCCGAAAAACTGGAAGTAATTACACGTATGCCACTCCGCCCGTCTGAACAAATCCAGAGCATATCTATCATTTCCGAAAAAGCAATTGCCGACCAGGGAATTCTTACGGTTACCGATGCTGTTCGCAACGTGCCGGGAGTAACACTTTTCGGCTCGTATGGCGGTGTACGCGAAAGCTTGTCTACCCGTGGATACCGTGGTGTTCCTATCGTGAAAAACGGAGTGCGTTTGGACTCTGACTTCCGTACAGCTTCAGCCCTTACCGAAATGCAGGGCGTAGAAAGCGTTCAGGTGATCAAAGGTTCGGCTGCAATCACTCAGGGAATTGGAAATGACCTTGGAAGTCCCGGTGGAGTTGTAAATGTAGTGACTAAAACCCCAAAATTTATCAACACCGGCGAAGTATCGTTGCGGGCAGGTAGCTGGGGTTACGTACGTCCTACATTTGATGTTCAAACAGTTTTGAATCGTGAAAAAACAATTGCTTTTCGCATGAACGGCGCTTTCGAACGCGGCGACAATTATCGTCCTGTCATCAGTTCGTCTCGTGTTTATCTCAATCCATCACTCGAATGGCGTCCGAATGAAAAAACTGCAGTTACTTTTGAAATGGATTATCTTAACGACAACCGTACTCCCTACACAAGCACAGTTAATTTAGCAGCTGACTCGGTGAATGCTCTTTACGAAATGCCCTTCAATAAATTCCTTGGTTTTACTTCGGACAATGCCAACAATATCACTGCCACTTACGCAGCTCGCTTCGTTCGTCAATTATCCGACAAATACAGTATTCGTGCCTCTTACTTTGGATCTTCATACAAAATTGACAACTCATCCACTTCACTGGCAGCCGTATTAAATAAATTTCCTGGACAATACAACATGAGAAAACGTTCGGTAGGCCGCTCTTTACGCGACGATGCGAATGAAGTGTTTCAACTCGATTTTGTTGGTCGCGATGTGTATACCGGGCCTTTAAAACACACTTTTCAGGTAGGATTCGATTACAAATACACCAGCCTATCGACAACTGCATACAATACGGCTGTGGTCGACACCATCAATGTGATGAGCGATGTGATATCAAACACTTTCAAAAAGACAATCACTTTAACGCCGGCTACCCCCATTGTGTCAAGTAACTCCAGCTACGGGGTAATGGCACAGGAAGTTATGACAATCAACAAATACCTGAAGGCCATTCTGGGTCTACGCTACAGTTATGGCGCTAGCATTGATGCCACCAGTGCAGGACCTACTAAAGGCGATGCATGGAATCCGATGGCAGGAATTATGATTTCACCATTAAAAAATATAAATCTTTTCGGCTCGTACACCACCACTTCCAACCTGCGTTCGGCAGCCAATAAAATGTCAAACGGCGAGGAAATCGGAACTTCGGAAACCAAACAACTTGAAGTGGGAATTAAATCAGAATGGCTCAACAACCGCCTGCGTTTTAACTTCACCTATTTCGATATTATCACCGAAAATCTTTCGAATACAGAATATGTACCCGGAACAAATACGGTTACTGGATATTACATCAAAGCAGGTGATTTACTCCGCAGTGGCGTTGAGGTTGAACTCAATGGACGAGTATTGAGCAACCTGCAGGTTATGCTTGGATATGCCTATCTGAATGCACATTACGAAAACAGTCCTTCGTATGTAAACGGATCATCGCCAATGAACGCACCCGATCACACTGCCAATGGCTGGTTGTACTACACGCTCGACAAAACTGCGCTGAAAGGACTTTCGGTAGGCTTGGGAGCTTACTATGTAGGCCAACGTCCGGTGAATGAATTCAGCCTTACACCCGATGGACATGGAACTGCTGTAGGCGTAAAACCATTCGACATGCCGGCTTACACCACAGTGAATCTACAGTTGGCTTATCATTTTGAAAAAGTTACAATTCGTGCGTTTGCCAACAACCTTTTCGATGCAGTCGGATATAATTCTTATTATCGCGGAGGTTATATCAATCAAATTGACCCACGAAATTTTGCAGCTGTAGTTTCATACAAATTCTAAGCCTTTACAGGTACGGAAAAAATAAAATGCCTGATGGAGCAAAATATGTTCTATCAGGCAAATTAATAAACATACATCAACCAATGCTCACTTTACGTTATGCGAAAATTGTTTTTATTCCTTCATAAATGGCTTTCAATTCCGGCAGGACTCATTATTTTCATCATCTGCCTGAGTGGCTCTATTCTTGTTTTTCAGGACGAAATACAGGAAATGGCTAATCCCGAACGCTATTTTAATCAACCAGCTACCGGAATGATTGCTCTGCCCCTCGACAGCCTGATTCCGATTGTCAATGCTCAACTCGTTGACAACAAGGTAAAAGATGTGCGTATATTCAATGCTCCCAATCGGAATTACGCTATGGGACTGACCGAAGGATTTCGTTTTACAGCTTATGTAAATCCATATACAGGCAAAATTATCGAAATTTATAAATTCCGCGAAAGTCCGTTTTTTTGGGTAATGTCTCTGCACCGTTGGTTGCTCGACGATACTAAAAAATGGGGAAAATACTCGGTAGGTATTGCTACACTGATGTTTATAGTTATTCTCATTACAGGATTAATTGTTTGGTTTCCGAAACGCTGGAAGAAAAACAAATTCACTATCGAAACAAAAAAAGGACGCAAACGGCTATTTTACGACCTTCACAATGTGTTGGGCGCTTACGCATTTCTTCTCTTGCTTGTTTCGGCTACTACCGGACCGATGTGGTCGTTCGACTGGTACCGGAATGGGGTTTACAAACTGTTTGGCGCCGAAACACAGCAAGAACAACACGGAGGTGGAGACCATAAAGGAGAAAAAGGAAAAAACCGTGAGAAAAAAGGAAAAAACGAGAAAGACAAGAAAGACAAGAAAGAAGAACATAAACCCAACTTTGCCATCTGGCAGAAAGTGGCAAATGAACTGACTGCACAAAACACTGATTTTAAATACGTACGTATACAGAATGGATCGGCAGCCATACATAAAAAAAATGCATCCACTTCGCGTGCCACCGACAAGTACGAATTTGACAAGAAAACAGGAGAAATCACTTCGGTGGAACTCTATAAAAATCAACAACTATCAGCTAAAATACCAGGCTGGCAATACGATCTTCATGTTGGAAATTATTGGGGTATCTGGTCGAAAATACTTACATTTATTGCCGGACTTATCGGCGCAAGTCTTCCACTTACAGGCTATTACTTGTGGTGGACAAAAAGCCGACGAAAAAAGAAGAAAAAGAATCATCCGGCTTATCGCTAAATTATTATCAAAAAAAGGAAACCCCGAAAGAGACAATTCTTAACTCTTTCGGGGTTTTATTTTTGGTGTGTTTTTAAAGCCAGTTTTTACGTCTGAAATAGAAGAGTACAGCCGCCGAAAAAACTACCATAACGGCAATCGAAAACGGATATCCATATTCCCAGTTTAATTCGGGCATTATTTTAAAGTTCATACCGTACATACTGGCAATCAGCGTTGGAGGTAAAAAGATAACGGACACCACCGTGAATATTTTTATAATTTTATTCTGTTGCAAGTTTACAAGACCGAGGAAAGTATCCTGTAAATAGTCCAACCTATCGAAACCAAAACGGGTATATTCAAAAAGCGAATTGATATCTTTAATAATCATTGTGAGACGAGGCAAAAGATCGCCGGGAAAGAAATCGCACTTCAACATATTGGACACAACACGCTGTTTATCCATAATATTCTGACGAATGATCATTACCTTTTCCTGCAAGTCCTTGATCCTAATAAGAATGTCCTGATCTAAATCATCTTCGGTGTTCAGCGTTTTTGACAAACCGGTGATCTGATCGGTAATTTCCTCTATCATATCAGCATCGAACTCCACCCTGGTTTCGAGCAAAGTTACCAATACATGATAGCCCGAAGGGAAATTGCGCGTATTGGCATAAATTTTCTTTACCGACTCGTTGAACGACTTTAGTTCTGCATTCCGCACCGATACAAGAATTCCGTTTTTAAGAATAAACGACACAGGTTCGAGCGTGTAATTGTCGAGCAGAAAGTTGGAATTGGCCACTATGCTATCATCTGTCTGCATATAGCGCGAACTCATCTCGATTTCCTCAATTTCTTCATCTTCCTGAATATAAATTTTAAGAAATTGCTCTAATTCAGTCTCAATAGCATCCGGCACGTCATTCAGGTCGATCCAAATGAGGTCTTTGAGTTCTACTTTTTTGAGTGTATCGAGATTTTTCGAGATTTTGAGTTTACCATCTTCATGGTAAAAAAGTCTTAATTCGGACATGGTTTTGTTTCCTTTCTGTTGTTTTTCGATTTATATCAGGTTCATCACGAGCCCGTTTCTACATAAATCGCAAGAACGTGTTCCGAAGCACAAGTTCTTAAAGGTTTAACGTAAGTTTAAAATCTACGGTTTTTTTCCGACAACAACAGAAATGGAAATTTTAAGCTTGCAATGCTTTTTCTATTCTGTTGGTCAGGTCGATAAATGCAGCAACATCCAACTGTTCGGGACGTTTATCAAACAAAGGATCGGCAAACATAGGATTGTCTTTTGCCACCAAAGGTTTGAGTGAATTACGCATCTGCTTTCGACGTTGATTGAAGGCTGTTTTCACCACCGTTTTGAATAGCTGCTCGTTGCAGTCGATTTTCGAAACATCATTACGGGTAAGGCGAATAACAGCCGATTTGACCTTCGGCGGAGGGTCAAAGACGTGTTCGTGCACAGTGAAAAGATAATCGATAGAGTAGTAAGCCTGCATCAGCACGCTCAGGATGCCATAAGTTTTGCTCCCTGCCGGAGCTGCCATGCGTTCGGCTACTTCTTTTTGAATCATACCCACCAAACAAGGGATTGAATCCTTGTTATCAAGCATTTTAAAAAAGATCTGACTCGAAATATTATAGGGAAAATTGCCGATGATACAAAATTTATCCTGAAACATGGTTTTCAAATCCATTTTCAGAAAATCGGCTTCAATTACTTTAAGTTGTGGGTAATGCTGGTTGAGATATTTCACCGATTCACCATCCAATTCAACGGCAGTAAGATCAATATCAGGATTTTGTAGTAGGAATTGAGTAAGAACACCTGTTCCCGGCCCTATTTCAAGCACAGAAGTGCGCCCGTCGAGCGGAAGGCTCCCGGCGATACGACGTGCCACTTCCATATCTCTGAGGAAGTGCTGTCCCAAGTGTTTTTTGGCGCGTACTTGAGTCATAACTATGATAGTCGTCGGGCATAAATTTTAATTAAAAAAAAGAAATGTACTACTTCAAAAAATGTTGAATCTTAGCTCAGAACTATTATCTTTGTGAGTTAATTCATCTGGCCTAATTCAAGCCACAAAAGTAAGCAAATTTGTTTGATTATCCTATTTTTTCGTTTTGAACATAAAATATAACAAAAGTTTCTATCATTTTTCATGAAAAACATCTTCACAAAAATCGGTAACCGGATCAGGACAATGGTTGATTTTTTCTATCCTCCATTCAGAAAATACATGACGCTCCAGTTTTTCCGTTATGGGGTTACAGGAGTGGCCAATATGGCTTTCGACTGGGTGCTTTACTTCCTCACCTTCCATTTTCTTCTTGAGAAACAAATGCTTCATCTTGGGTTTGTTACGTTCAGTTCGCACATTGCTGCCATGTTGATCGTGTTTCCCATCACTTTTATCACCGGCTTTCTGCTGCAGAAATATGTCACTTTCAGTACTTCTGAAATCAGAGGACGCATCCAAATTGTAAGGTATTTATCAGTGGTGATTGCCAACCTCCTACTCAACTATGTAGGACTAAAACTTCTTGTTGATTTTGCAGGCCTTTTCCCTACACCTTCGAAAATGATTGTTACAACTTGCTCTACAATGTTCAGCTATTTTTCGCAAAAAAAATACACTTTTAAGCTATCAAAATCTACTTCAGAGCAATAGGAACAATGAATTTAAAAGAATAAAGCAACACTCAATGAAGAAATATAATTCCGGACATATATCAGGCAAAACCGTATTGTTTGGAAGTTATATTTCTGTATTCAAGTGGATTGTTTTACTGGCAGCTTATCTATACCTAACGGTTGTACTTTCCCGATTCGACAGATACTATGAACTTTGGATGCACTTTGGACGAATGGCATGGCCTCAGGCTGTTTCACTTGTTGTTGTTCTGCTGCTTTTACCCCTTAACCTGTTTTTAGAGTCCGAAAAATGGAGACTTATTGTTTCGAAAACCGAAAAAATAAATCTCAGCAATGCCTTCAAAGCAGTATTGGCAGGTTTTGCTTCCGGATTTTTAACTCCCAATCGTACCGGCGAATTTTTAGGCCGTATTGTTTTTCTACAGAAAACGCATCGGAAAGTTGGGGTGGTTTATTCAGTAATGAATAGCCTTACACAAAACCTTATCCTCGTTGTGTGCGGATTGCCGGCTGCGGTCATTTATTTTATTGTCGTCAACAAAGACATTTCGCCTGATATGGAAATGTATTTTTACGCAGTAACCTGTATATTCATAGCATTAGTTATTTTTTACTTTGCACTGCCTGTGCTGGCTAAAACAAAAATATGGGGGCGTTTTCTTTCTTTTTCGTCCGACATCAGGCACTATTCACGCAAGGATTTAGCGCAAATACTTTCATTTTCGCTGATGCGGTACGCTGTTTTTAGCATTCAGTTTTATGCCATGTTGTATTTCTTTGGTGTAGAACTCGAAGGGTGGCAAGCAGTCATTGCCATCCCGGCAAATTATCTTTTCGTTACTTTCACACCCTCACTAGCATTTTCCGAGGCGGCTGTACGCAGTTCGTACGCTGTGGTTTTTATCGGAGCTTTCTCCGATCAACTGGTGGGCATTGCCTTTGCAGGCTTTACGTTGTGGTTTATCAATTTTGGAATCCCAATGCTTACTGGAAGCCTGATTCTTGTAAAAACAAAAAGGAATTGAAGCTAAAGGAGAAAGAATCTTTTATTTACTATAAAAAACGGGCACAATAAAAGGTTTGGTTACCCATTTACCTCTGAAGGGATCAAATTCACGCTCTACACCCGACATTATGCCCCACTTATCGGTAACTTTAAACTCGAACGAACCTCCATAGTTGTTTTGTGGAAACATTGAAGAGTTTAACGAACGAAACAAGTCTGTATTTTTATTGCCTGAGGTTGAATAATTACCAAAAAAATTGAAAAAGAAACGATCGGACAATTCAAAACGCAATTGGCTATTCAGGTTTAGATTGTTTTCAAAACTGTTGTAGATATTGTATTTCGAGAATGTAGCCCCGCCTGAATAGGTCACAACGTCGCTGATAAGCCAATTGTATTGAGCTCCAGCGCTCGACAAACCACCCATCCCAATGTAATTTGAATTGATGCGGGCGGTCGTTATCCAGCTTTTTGAATTAAGGGGTATTAAGCTGTAGGTATTGACAGAATAGTCGAAATTCCGAGTAAACTTCGGCACTTTCAGGTTGATAATTGAGGAGCGAAAAAGCGGCTCGTTAAAGCTAAGCCCTGTGTTTAATTTCAAATCTCCCAATAGCAGTCGAGGTACCGAATCAGACATTGGCAGATGTACCGTAGTCGAATCCTGATTGAAAACCCACTTCTTGTCAAATTTCATTACATCATAACCAACTTCGGCTGTATTTTGAGCCTGCAATTGAAAAAGAAAAAAAACGCTAAAGAGCAATGTGAGTCCTGGCTTCATAAACCGAAAGTTTTACCGTTTGACCCGACAAATGTATTAATTTAGTTACTCACTGAAGTATGATTGGCCAATAATTCTTTTAATATTAATATATATTATGCTTGTAAATCAGCCATTAAAAAGAGATGTTAAATTAGGATTCTCATTTTCGTATAATTATCGCGAAATTCTTTAGGCGTGCTTCCTTTTCTCTTTTTAAAAATACGATTGAAATTCGATAAGTTATTGAAACCGCATTCGTAACTTATTTCAGCAATGGTTTTGGATGTGTTAACAAGATGGCGGGAAGCTATGCCCAAACGCAGATCATTGAGATATTCGATATAATTTTTCCCTGTTCGTTTTTTCATAAATCTGCTAAAAGACACTTCAGACATATTTATATGGTTTGCCACATCTATCAACCGAATTTCTTTCTGGTAATTCTCATGCAAATAATTGATTACCTTCTGGATACGCCTGCTATCTGAAGAATCATCCTGATTAGCAAAAGTGCTTGTACAAAGTATGCGCGAATTTTCATCGACCGAAAGTTCGTGCAAAATACTCAAAAGCTCAATAACAGAATAAAAACCATTTTCTTTATTACTAAGCGAACTCAGCTTTTCTTTTACTTTTTCAATAATCTCACGGGAAAAAACAACACCTTTCTTTGCGTTTTCGAGCATAACAGCCACTGAATGAAACTGGCGCTTATTAAGTAAACTCTCGAGGAAAAGGTCTTTATGAAATTGAATTGTTATTTCGTGAATTTCGCAGGATTTACAGTTGCTGTTCATCCAAGCATGTTCAAGTTTTTCGTTGCCAATCAAACAGAGTTCCAGGTCATCAATTTCTTCTATCGAGTCTCCAACTATGCGTTGAGCCCCTTTTGCGTTTTCAATAAAATTCAACTCATATTCAGGGTGAACATGAACAGGATACGAAAATTCAGTTTTGGTGCGATTGATAATCACAAAACAATCTTCGGCTGAAAGTGGGGTTACTTCGCGAAAAACATTAGGTACTTGCATAGAACGTAAGATATAGAATATTTCGGTGCAATTTTACAATTAAATACCCGAATATACAAATCCCACAAACATATCATTTTGAGAATGTGCGACAGTCTTTATTTTTTTACAATCAAAAACATGAAGGCAAATCACCTTACTTGATCAAAACCAATTTTGTTCTATGAATCAGCAATATGACTTTTTTAATAAGTAATTGTAAATTTTTTGGAAACAATATGAATAAATACATTAAATTTATTATTTTTGCATCCGATCCTCGTCTTTATTCTAAACCTGCACCTCCGCATATCGAAACAAAAAAAAACTGATATACTGGCATTTGTGTCTTTAATTGTTCTTTTAATTTTTCACATTATCGTATTTTTGTATGGAGTTCAGGGATGAACAAAATGCGACACAATCAAGGATTTTAATAATATCATCATACTATCAAACTTAATATTTAAAACGTACAAATGAAAAAAACTATTTTGATTATTGCGGCAGCCATGACTACAGTACTGGCATTTGGCCAAACAAATTTTTCGGGAACATGGAGTATTAGCAACGAAAAAAGCAAACTGGGCGAACCTTCTTTTGCTCCTAAAGAAATTGTAATCGTACAAGGCGAAAACTCGCTAAGCATTGAAAGCCATATGGATTGGCAGGGTCAGGAAATGACAATCAACGAAAAATTCACCCTCGATGGTAAAGAAAGTGTAAATCCGGGAATGATGGAAACGCAAAAGAAGTCTGTTGTTACCTGGTCGGACGACAAAACCAGCCTGAAAATTGTTTCAAAAATTGACTTCCAGGATCAAACCATGACGCTGACAGATGTTTACAAACTTGAAAACGGTGTATTGGTAGTGGAATCAAGCTCTTCATCTTCGTTTGGCGACATGTCCGAAACAAGAGTATACGATAAAAAATAAGCAAGCAATACTTGCTCTTATTTATCATATTTAAAAACAGAAGCTCCCTGTCAGGGAGCTTCTGTTTTTTTGATACAAGTTTGGAGATATAAGTTCCAGCATTCAAATCATTTAAGTTTATAACAATAGACAAGTAGCTATAGCCCATTGCCTTTTCGGATACTTTCTCTGCTTATTTTTCCCCAGTTTTTCAGAAGATCATCCGTCCAATTACCAGTAGAAAGAGCACGTGGCAATAACATTGAACAGGTTTCGTTCTTGTCGGAAACCGACCATACTACCCAGCTTATTTTTGAAGCTTCCATCCAGTCGAGAAATGCTTTCCATTCGGCTTCATCTACGGGGCCATCGCCTGTAGCTTCCATGCCGGCACATTCCGAAACGAAAATCGGAATTCCTTTGGCAATGGCAGCATCAGTCCGATCGCGCAACCATTGTTTGTGTGTGCCTGCATAAAAGTGCATGGCGTACATAATATTAGTCTGATTCAGAATAGGATCTTCGGCAACCAAATGTATATCCTGATCCCAATGAGGATTACCCACTAAAATGATATTATCAGGATCGATGGCACGAATGGTTTTGATCAATTCTTCTGAATAAGCTTTCACTTCGGGCCAGGTATAATAATCGGGTTCGTTCCATATTTCATAGATCACATTCGGCACGTTTTTGTACTTTTGCGCCATTTGAGTAAAAAAAGTTTTGGCTTCGGCGGTATGGAGTTTATGGCTATGGAAATCGATCAACACATAAATGCCTTGTTTGATAGCCCCATCTACAACATTAGTAACGCATGTCAAAGCATATTCGGGATTTTCGAGGTAAGAATCGTCGAGACCAACACCCATGGCAGCACGAACTACATTGCATTTCCAGTCCGAAGCCAACCATTTCACTGCTTTTTTATTGTAAAAACGAGGCCAAAGGTTGTGCCAACCCAAACTCGCGCCACGTAACATAAGCGCTTCGCCCTTCTGATTCGAAAGCTGGGTGCCAATAACCTGTAATTTGCCATTTAAGGCCACAGGCGAATTCTTGGGCGCTTTAAACGATGAAAATAAGCTGATAATAAGCATCGAAAGGACGAAGCTCCGAAAAAGGCTTCCTGAATTTCTCAAGGGAAACTTAGAAAATGTTTGTTTTTGTGATTTCATAATGATTGTATGTTATTGTACATTAATAATGTAAATTGCATTTAATTTAAAGCTCTAAATATCATATTTCCTTTGGAGAATTCAGGAGGATTCCAATTCGCTCCATTAATTCGAGACACATGCGGCTGTTGTGATAAGGGCATTTCCAGAAACCAGCTTTGTCATTCTGAGTATCAATGTTGCCATCAGCCGAAACAGACCAATGCCATTCGCCGTGCTGTTTGTCGATAATAAATTCATTTACAAACTCCCAGGCTTTTATTGTTTTACGTGCAAAATGTTCCTCTTTTGTAATTTGATATGCATTGTAAAAGCCGACCATGGCTTCGGCTTGCGGCCACCAATCGCAACTGGTATCGACATGACCTGTAGCGTTGTTTTTCTCATTGATCAACGATCCGTTGGCCTGAACACCTTCGGCTGCCGCAACGGCCACTTTAATTATCTTTTCCTGAACATTCTTCAGCACCAGAGGATCGCCCAATACTACCGCAGCTTCATCGAGCAACCATACAGCCTCTATGTCGTGACCATACGATACAAGTTTTGACTTTACAGCCCAGTCTTCGTCGAAAAACAAATCGAGATGATGTGTTTTAGGGTTAATTATCTTTGAAGTGAAAATTTCGATCAGATTTTTAAGCTGATTTTTAAGTTTTTCATCTTTCCATACTCGGTACAGATTGGTATAAGCCTCCAAAACATGCAGATGCGTATTCATTGTTTTCTTCTCGTTGGCATCTTTATCGCTCAGACGCAAGTCCTCCAGCATTACCCAATCCTGACTATACGCCTCGAAATAACCATTCATTTCTTTATCAAAACTATGTTTCTCAATCAAAAGAAAAAGCTCTTTGGCTTTGTCAAGACAGGTAATATCTCCTGTTGCACGATAATATTCAACCAAAGCATACATAAAAAATGCCTGACTGTAGATTTGCTTTTTAGTGTCGGCAGGAGTTCCGTCGGCATTCAACATCCAATAGGTACCGCCATTTTCGTTATCAAAAAAATGTTCGAAAATATAGTCCTTTGCGCGCTTGGCATACTCCAGGTACAACTTATTTTTAAGATGTAATGCTGCCGACGAAAAAGTCCACAGAATACGGGCATTCAGAATTCCACCTTTTGGAGCATCAGAAACAAGTACATCTTTCCCTGTAATTTGCCCGAAAAAACCACCATTTTTTTCATCCGGCATTTTATCCATCCAAAAGGGAAGAATATTATGGGTCAACTCTTCTTTAAGTTCTTGTTTTAGTTCTAAAAGTTCGTATTTCATTATAATTTATAATTAAAACAGACATTCGTAATCAGAATTTTAGCTGCAAAGGAGGAAATTATCATTTTCCACAGTGTGCAGCACATCTCCAACTTTTGTGAGACATTTCCCGCAGTGTGCGGCAAATGTCCATCCATTGCAATATATCTCCCGCAACTTGTGGCAAATCTCCATCCATTGCGATATATCTCCCACGGCTTGCGGCAAATCTCCATCCATAAATTCAAGCCCGAATTACCCTGAATCAAGTTTGAAACAGATGAATTCGGGCATAAAATCCTACATTACCACTTCTACCTTGTAGGTTCCACCTATGGGCAATAATGGAATAATATTTCCCTCAATGGCTTTACCATCGACGGTTAACGAGGCAACTCCCTTCATCGATCCGTTTGGATTTTTGACTTCGATCTGGTACGTTGCTCCACGGAATTTGCGGGTTACAGCAAAGCCTTTCCATTCAGGTGCAATACAAGGTTCTATTCTCAGGCCATTGTAAGTGGGTTGAATTCCGAGAATGTATTGCGTAATGGCGTAATAGTTCCACGCGGCCGTTCCGGTTAACCAGGAGTTCTTCGCCTCACCCGGTTTGAAAGCGTCTTTACCGGCAATCATTTGGGCATACACGTAAGGCTCTACCTTGTGCAAATCGCTGATTTCTTCGGTGTACGAAGGACAAATTTTGCGGAAATACTCCCACGCTCTGTCGCCACGTCCCTGAACGGTTTCGCCAATAATAATCCACGGATTATTGTGGCAAAAAATACCCGCGTTTTCTTTGTAACCAGGAGGATAACTAGATATCTCGCCGTATTCGATATAATACTTTGTGTAGGCAGGATTATTAAGAACAATACCGTGTTCGCAATCCAGTCGTTCTTTTACCGAGTCTAGTGCTTTTGCTACCATACCTTCCTCCAAACCAATGCCGGCCATAGTACACCATCCATTCGATTCGATAAAGATTTTACCTTCTTCGTTTTCATTAGACCCAATTTTATTCCCAAAATAATCGTAAGCACGTATAAACCAGTCGCCATCCCAACCGTTCAATTTAATGGCAGCTACCATTGTATCGATATGTTGTTGAGCGCGGGCTGCTTCTTCGGTTTTTCCAATTACTTTACATAATTCCACATAATCGCGACCATACACCACAAACAATCCGGCAATCATCAAACTTTGTGCTTGCGAACCTTCCGATTTGTTTTCGGTGGTCTGGAAGCTTTCGTTCGGATCGTTAGAGAAGCAGTTCAGGTTCAAACAATCGTTCCAATCGGCACGACCGCTCAATGGCAAACCAAGAGGTCCGAGGTTGTTCACCACGTGATCGAACGAAACGGTGAGGTGATGGAAAAGTGAGACTTCCGAACCCACTTCATTATCAAACGGAACAGGTTCATCCAAAATAGTGAAATCACCCGATTCTTTGATGTAAGCAGTTGTTCCAAGAATCAACCACATCGGATCATCGTTGAAACCTTGTCCGATTTCGTTGTTCCCTTTTTTTGTCAATGGTTGATACTGGTGATAGCAACCGCCGTCGGGGATTTGCGTGGAAGCAATGTCGATGATACGTTCGCGGGCACGTTCGGGGATTTGGTGCACAAAGCCCACCAAATCCTGATTGGAATCGCGGAATCCCATTCCACGTCCGATGCCGCTTTCGAAAAACGAAGCCGAACGTGAAAAACAGAAGGTAATCATACATTGGTATTGATTCCAAATATTTACCATGCGATCCAGTTTTTCTTCGCCGGTTTTGATCGTGAATACATTCAATAAATTATCCCAATAAGCGTTCAGTTCTGCAAGGGCAGCATCCACTTTGGCAGCTGTATCGAAGCGTGCAATAGTGGCTTTCGCTTTGGTTTTATTGATAACGTTTTTGCTTTCCCATTTGTCATCCTGTGCATTTTCCACGTAACCCAACACATACACCAACTCTTTCGATTCTCCCGGTTGCAATACTACTTCTACATAGTGCGAAGCGATAGGCGACCAGCCGTGAGCTTCGGAGTTGCGTGGGGCACCTTCGAGTACGGTTTGTGGCTCATCAAAACCATTGTACAAGCCAAAGAAAGTCTCGCGATCGGTATCAAAGCCCTGCATCGGTTCATTTACCGAGTAGTAAGCGAAATGGTCGCGACGTTCCTTGTATTCTGTCTTGTGATAAATCACCGAATCTTCAATTTCTACTTCACCGGTAGAGAAGTTGCGTTGGAAGTTTTCCATATCGGTGGCTGCATTCCACAAGCACCATTCCACGAAAGAGAAAATTTTCAGCGTTTTTACTTCGTTGGTGATATTGCGCAAAGTCAGTTTCTGCACTTCGGCCCATGTTTTCAACGGCACAAAATACAAAGCCTCAGCTTCTACCCCATTTTTCACCCCTTTGATGGTGGTGTAATTCATCCCGTGACGACACTCGTAGCTATCCAGTTCTGTTTTGCAAGGTTTCCAGCCCGGACTCCACACCGATTCTCCATCGTTGATGTAGAAGTATTTTCCACCACTATCCATCGGTACATTGTTGTAACGATAGCGGGTAAGACGGCGGAATTTGGCATCTTTGTAAAAAGAATATCCACCACCGGTGTTGGAAATTAAACTAAAAAAGTCCTCATTGCCAAGGTAATTAATCCAGGGCCATGGTGTGCGAGGATTGGTAATGACGTATTCACGTCTGCTGTCGTCGAAATGTCCGTATTTCATCTATCAATTTACTATTTATTCATTTACTATTTACAATTTTTTGAGGCTTAACTTTTCCAAAGTTTAGAACTTTGGAAAAGTTAGCTCATCAAAGAAGTGAGAAACTCACCGTTTTCAATTCTTCTGAATTTGTCCCAACCATCACATCAAATTCACCTGACTCTATCACTTTTTCCAAATTCAGGTTATAATATTCTAATTTGTAGGTAGTTACAACAAAAGTAACCGTTTTTGTTTCTCCGGGTTGAAGATTTATTCTTGCAAAATCTTTTAGTTCTTTTTCGGGACGAGTGGTAGTGCTTACTCTATCGCGAATGTAAAGTTGAACAATTTCTTCACCAGCCATTTTCCCCGTATTAGTTACTTGCACCGATACATTTACCGACTGATTTTTATTGATTTCCTTTTTATCAATAATCAAATCTTTGTATTCAAACCGGCTGTACGAAAGTCCGAAACCAAAAGGAAACAAAGGCTTACTACCTTCAAAACCAATATAGCTACGATGGCGCGATGATTTGCGACTATAAAAACAAGGTAGCTGTCCAACAGATTTCGGAATGGTGACTGATAATTTTCCAGACGGATTTACTTTCCCGAAAAGCACATCGGCAATGGCCGTTCCGCCTTCCTGACCGGGATAAAAAACCTGAATAATGCCCGGAACTTGTTCAGCTACCAAATTAAAACTCAACGGACGACCACCAAACATCAATGCCACTATTGGTTTTCCTGTTTTCAACAATTCAGTCACCAACTTATTTTGATTGCCAATCAAATCCAGATTATCACGATCTCCCAAGTGCTGTTCGCCCCAGGCTTCACGGCTAAACGACTCTGTTTCTCCCAATGCCAATATAATTACATCGCTTTTTGCAGCAGTTTCAACAGCCTGTTTTATAAGCAATTCTTCATCTGCGGGTGAATTTGGAGTTTGTCTACCATTTTCCCAAAACGAGCTTTCTTCCATCGCCAGTTTGCAGCCTTCAGCATAAACTACCTGAAATTTATTGTCCGCAAAATTCTTTATCCCATCTAACACATCAATACCTTTGCGAGGTTCAGCGGTGTAACCACCAAAGTGAACGCCTTGAGCCAATGGTCCAATTACTGCCACTGTTTTAAGCTTCGAAGAATTGAGGGGCAATAGATTGGAAGTATTCTTCAACAGGATCAACGATTTATGCGCCGCTTCCAATGCCAATGCTTTATGGGCTGCGGAATTTGTCACTTCCAGCATTTCCTTTTCGTTTATATCTTTCGAATCGAATAACCCAAGCTCATATTTTAAAGTCAGTACACGAAGCACCGATTCGTCCAATTTTTTCTCACTTAGAGCCCCTGATTTCACTAAATTTTCAAGTTCATCGTAAGCGCCTACGTTATACCGCAAGTCTACATCAATACTATTTTCTATGCCGACTTTACCCGCCTCGGATAAACTTGCAACAGAATGATGAGTTACGTACATTTCTCTGAGGGCATCCTGATCACCTATAATTACACCCTTAAAACCAAGTTTTCCTTTTAGAATATCCTGAATAAGCCACTTGCTGGCATGATTTGGCTGACCGTTCATTTCGTTGTACGACGGCATAACACTTAGGGCACCAGACTGAATACATTTCTCGAACGGAAGAATATGGCTATTCATCAAATCATATTTTGAAATATTCACCGGAGCTACATTTCGTCCACCTTCAGGCTGTCCATGACCCACAAAATGCTTTAGAGTTGCTGCCACGTGATTTGCATCAGGTTGACCGTTACGTCCCTGAAAGCCCCAAACAGCAGCTTGTCCGCAAATAGAAGCTAAGTAGGCGTCTTCGCTGTACATTTCTTCGGTGCGACCGAAACGGGGTTCGCGAGCTAAATCCAACACGGGCGAAAACAGTTGTTTTACTCCACGTGATGATGCTTCGAGTGCGGTTGCGGTAAATATCTTTTCCAACAAAACCGGATCCCACGAACAGCCCAGCGCAATGGCTTGCGGGTAAACAGTAGCGCCATTGGCCATAAACCCATGCAAGCCTTCGCCAATAAATAGGGGTGGAATATTGGTTCGCAAACTTTTATTGTATTGGCGGAGATGATTGGCTATTTTCACATACAGAGTAGGTTCAACGCCCCAACCCAATCCGATTTCACTTATTCCATGCGGAAAAAACTTCTTCAAACTGTCGGTATTCACATTGCCTTTTTCGTCAACAAATGACTTAATTACATCATACGAACAGTTTTTAAGCTGAGCCACTTTTTCGGGTAAAGTCATTTGAGAGAGCAATTGCAATGCCCTTTCGTTAGGTAATTGAGCGATGTCTTTATTTTCGGCAGCAATATTTTTTACAGAAAATAGAAACAGAAAAAGGAATAATTTTGAAAGTATTTTACACATATCCAATTTGTTAATCTTCCAACTTATCGTACCAGTTCTTTTTCAAAATTACAGTGCCAATGCCAACAATAATTGCAGCAATTGCGAGTCCCCAGAATTGTTTCACGACTAAGTAAATCGGAGCAGCTACAAGCGCTGTTTGCCAAATAATACCTACGGCTACATTCAGCATGTCCCGTCCAAAAGCTGTATTTTGTTTAAATTCAGGATTTTCGGCAATGACCAAATCATGAATAGGTTTCCATGAACCCCATGGGCGCGTTTTGGCATAGAATTTTTTTAGAACTTCAGTATCAGTGGCTGGAGCAGAATAAGTTCCCCAAATACAACCAATCACCGAAAATATAAGAATGATTGGAAAATAATACAAAGGTAAAACAGTATTAACCACAGGCACATAAGGTAAAATCAATGCCGGAATTAAACCGCCTACCATACCCCACGCAAAACCTTTGCTATTGAAACGCCACCAATGCCATTTTAAAATATTGGCAGCAATATAACTACCGTACAAAGCACCTGTAACCCATTGTAATACGCTGTTTACATTTTCGGCCAATACACCAAATAAAATACTGATCACCACAACAACAAGTCCTACAATTACATTCGCGTTGTTCGATTGTTTAGCACTTGCACCCGGATTCAGGTATTTGATGTAAATATCGTTTACAATATATGCTTGTGCCGCATTGAGCGTACCGGCAAAAGTGGACATAAAAGCGGCAAGCAAACCAGCCAAAATCAATCCCATCAATCCGGCCGGAATCCATGGATGAGCAATAACTGCCGGTAATACCAATTCAAAATCCACTAAACCATTCACAGTAATCTGCCCCTGAATTTGATCGTAGATAATGATTCCGATAACAGCAATTCCGGCAATCATTAAATAACGAACCGGCATAAGGATGACTGAAACAAATCCACTCATCAATGAAGCTTCACGTGGCGATTTTGTAGATAAAATTTTCTGCATATCGTAGGTCGGCGCGGGTCCGGCAATACTGCTTAAAATGCCTTTCATCAAAACCATTCCGAAAAATAAAGAAAACAATTGATATCCATCGCTTTGTATTTTTGTATTAAACTCGGCAAATTTGCCTGTCCAGTTCAAATCTAGGTGAGTTCCAAAGCCGGGCGAATACCAACCTTCGGGTAATATCTTCGAAAATTCGATAACATCTAAATGCACCATGGCAATTACAGCTATTGCAATGGCTGCCAGTGACATGATTGCATACTGAGCCACATCAGCCCACACTATACTCATCATTCCACCCATTAAAGCATAAAAAACCGCAAACAAAGTAAATGCAATTCCCCAAACATGAGGAACATAAGCATCAGGAATAAAGCTTAATACAGGGAACATGGTTTTTAAAGGCAGGAAAACCTGAATGAATTTTCCCATACCGATAAAACCATAAGCCAACATGCTAAGGCAAACCAAAATAGCAAAAATTACGATAATCCAGTGCGAAGTAACGGCCCCCTTGTCTTTTCCAAAACGGAAAGCAATCCATTCGGCACCCGTGGTAACCCCCGACCGCCGCAGCCACGCCGAAAGATAAATCATCAGGAAAATCTGATTAAAAACCGGCCACAACCACGGAATATAAATACTTTTCAACCCATAAATAACTGTAATGGCCACCAACCACACAGTACCCGAAATATCGAACATGCCCGAAGCGTTAGATAATCCAAGCATATACCAGGGGATGGTTTTTCCACCCAGCAAATACGATTCGAGGTTTTTTGAAGCACGGCGTTTGAGGTAAAAACCGATAAAAATTAATAAACTAAGGTAAACGCCTATAATGGCATAATCGATTGTAGTAAGCATTGTGTGACTTTTATTTAGATAAAAATTAAATTTGTAACAAAAGTATTGTTTTGTCTTTAATAATCAAGCATTGTTTGTTTCAAAATAGGGCTTATTTTCGATTTTTTATAGCCTTCTGTCTAATTTTCAAACATAAAACATCTTTGCCTGCAAGAGTGGTATTCAGAGTTTTGCGGGTATCTCCAATGTCTTTTTTTATCCATAAATCCCTGACAATAAATACGTCTTTTGTAGTTGTATCGAATAATTTACCCGACAAATCGTCAACAAGCTTAAAGTTTTTCCAATTCACGCTAATAGCTTTCTCACTTTTACTTCTATTCAGATATACCACTGCCCATTCGTCGTTCTGAAGGGGTTTTAGCCATGTTTCCACACTGTCATTTACGGCATAGCGAAATGCCTGTATACCGAGGGAATCCTGATTAAGTGCAATCACCTCTTTGTTGGTCAATACGTTCAGCGTTTCGGCAGGGATATTGCGCAAATCGTTGCCAGCCATCAAAGGAGCATTGATCATTGCCCACATTGTAAAATGAGCCCGTTGTTCGTTGAGAGGCATACCGTTTCCTATCTGCATCATGTCCGGGTCGTTCCAATGTCCGGGACCTGAATACTGGCGTAATCCATCCTGCATATCGAGAATTTGCATCACACCCCAAGCTGTCCACGAACCGTGATTATACACACAATCGTAACAATTATGAATATCGCCTGTTGTTCTCCACAAATGGCCTACTTCTTTGGCCCAGAGCCAGGGTTTGTTGCCACCCCATTCGCACAAACTGAACACAATCGGACGTCCGGCTTGTTTCAATGCCTGACTCATGGTTCTGTAAGCTCCCTGTGCATTCAGATGCTCGGTATAACACCAGTCATATTTCAGGTAATCGACACCCCATTTGGCATACATCAACGCATCCTGATATTCGTATCCACGACTACCCGGGCGACCGCCACAGGTTTTATCGCCGGCGCAGGAATAAATCCCGAATTTCAAACCTTTCGAATGTATATAATCGGCAAGGGCCTTGATGCCAGAAGGAAAACGCTCGGGATCGGCTACAATAAAGCCAAGCGAATCGCGTCCAATCTGCCAGCAATCATCAATCACCACATATTCGTATCCGGCATCCTTCATGCCCGAAGATACCATAGCATCGGCTGTTTCCTTTATCAAATCTTCGCTCACATTGCAGGCAAATTTGTTCCAACTATTCCAACCCATGGGTGGCGTTTTGGCAAGTCCTTCGAATTTTTGGGCTGACAGACCTATTGAGCATAGAAAAAATGCAACTGTAAAATAAAATTTCAATGTTTTCATGAATATCCAGTTATAATTTGTTTGTATTTAATCGTATGATATATTGCGTATTCCTTTGATGTTGTTCTCAATGGAATGATCGTAGAATAGCTTTTTCAGTTCCTCTGGCTTCAGGTTCACGACAGGCTGGAAATGCTCCGAGTTCACATAATGGATCAACGCATTGTACAATTGCTTGTTCTCTTTATAATGCAGCTGATTTTTAAGGTCGGACATACACACAAAAAGACTTCCCGGGCCGACTTTGCATTCGAACATACATCCAAGTTGATGTACCCTTTCCACATTATCGATGGTTTCCACTATCGGGTGAATTTTGACCGACAAAGCATCCAATATCAATGGGTTTGAATTCTTAACGGCTGCCCACCATTGCCAGTTACTGTGCGTTTCAGTAGGAAATTCGTCGAACAACGGATGTTTGGCATCAATCAGCAAACCCATCGTCCCCGGAGAAACGGGCTTTTTAGCGTTTTCGGAGATTGACTTAAACATCGAGTAATTCCAATAATCGGAAGTGAAAAGCCCACCTATCGTTTGTTGGGGATAAGCGTTTTTGTCGGGCATAAGAATGGCTTTACCGCCAGCTAAAAGATAATTTTCAAGCTCCTCGC
>Ga0209373_10000442_pt1 | contig 68937 bp, 56 predicted proteins | sample Higcelweek5metaG_FD_187173 | JGI IMG/M metagenome (GOLD analysis project Ga0209373, IMG submission 187173) | Freshwater pond sediment microbial communities from the University of Edinburgh, under environmental carbon perturbations - High... | ecosystem: Environmental > Aquatic > Freshwater >...
CTGGAGTATGCACGCACTTATGCGGGAGACATTTCCCCGGAGAGGCTGCGGGAGCTGGAGCTGGCCCTGCGGCGGGAGGTCCACCGGCAAGCGCAGGAACTGGGGTGATTTTGTGGGGATCACTCAGCCGCCGCCTGGATATCAATGCTCTGAACCGTCACGGGCTGCTGGCGCCGGGGCGCTCCTTCCCGTGGCAATGGTCATCGGGCGCCAACGTCCGCATTCACGTCGAGAGCGCCGACGCCTTGCGATTGTCCTACCGTGCAGCGGGAGAGCCGCGAGAGTACCGCGCCGCTATCGAGTGGACGCCTTGCCACCTGGGCGGCGAGCGTCCGTGGTTCCGCTGCCCTGCCTGTGGTCGCCGTATGGCCAAGCTGAGCATCGGCGAGGTGGCGGCCTGCCGGCGCTGCCTTGGCCTGAACTACGCCGCCCAGCAAGCCAGCAAGGGCGACAGGCCACACAACCGCCACTGGAAGCTGCGCCGTGCTCTGGGCTGCCATGAGCTGATCCCCATCGAGCTGATCCCCAAGCCCAAGGGCATGCACTGGCGGACCTTCGCCCGGAAGATCGAGCAGCTACGGGAGGCTGAGCGCCAAGCCTTCGCCGCAACCGCCGCGCAACTGGAGCGGCTGCGCCGGTGTTGAGCTGCATCGTTTCTGTTCTGGCATTAGCCCGCCTCAAAAACGAAAAAGGCCCGCATCGCTGCAGGCCTTGATTTTTCTGGTGCGGTGAAAGGAATCGAACCCTCGACCTTCTCATTACGAATCAGAGGGCACGACGATACCCTCTCATTTACGAAGATTAACCAACCCATACAGAGTATGGCTTTCAGCGTATCGTCACCTTAATGGGCTATCATGAAAATAGACCTAATTTGATAGCCCGTGCTAGCCCGGCGCTAGCCCGAAACGACAAGGTGAACACGTGGCGAACCTGAAATTCACGAAGACGGCGCTGCTGGCGCTAGCACTGCCCGAGGCCGGCAAGCGGCTGACGGTCTACGACACAGTAATCCCCAAGCTGGCAATGCGGATCACCGCAGCCGGCGCCCGAACCCTCTATGTGGTCAAGCGGGCCGGCGCTTCGATGGCTTGGGTGAAGCTGGGCGCATTCCCTGGCATGACCGTCGAACAGGCCCGAGGCGAGGCGCAGAAAATCCTTGGAGAGTTCGCCACCGGAGCGAACCCTGCCGCCGCCCGCCGAGCGATCCGCGAGGAACCGACCTTTGCCGAACTGTTCGACCTGTTCCTGGCGAGCAAGAAGAAGCGCGACGGTACACCTCTGAGCGAAAAGACGAAGCGGGATTACCGGGACACGCTGCGCCTGTATCTGGAATCGATCAAGGCCAAGAAGCTGTCGCACATCACCCGCGCCGACGTGAAGGCGATCCACGCCAAGGCAACGAAGAAAAGCGCGGCACAGGCCGACAAGGCGGTTGCCATCGTTTCCGCCGTGTTCACCTTCGCCGCTGACCATGAACTCTTCGATGGCGTGAACCCGGCCAGCCGCATTCAGAAAAACCCCGCCCCCTCGCGTGACCGCTTCGCGCAGGCCAGCGAGCTGCCGCACCTATTCGCCGCCATCGCAGAGTCACCCCTGTGTGATTACTTTCTGCTGTCGCTGCTGACCGGCGCCCGCCGCTCGAACGTGCAGGCGATGGCCTGGCGCGACCTCGACCTGGACGCGGGTATCTGGCGCATCGGCATGACCAAGAACGGCACGCCGCAGAACGTCCCTTTGTCGCCAGAAGCCGTCGCCGCGCTGCAAGCGCGCAAGCGGTCTGCTGCCTCCCCTTTCGTGTTCCCCGGCACCGGAGTGACCGGGCATCTGGTCGAGCCGAAAAAGGCATGGGCGACCATCCTTCGCCGTGCCAGCGTCCGCCGCCTCCTCGACCAACTACAGGCCGCCGGCAAGCTGACCGAGGACGAGCGCCAGCGCGCCGACCAGCAACTGATCGAGGCGCCGGCCACGGCAGAGAACCGCTATCGCACCGTCGCCGATGCGCTGGAAATCGACCCTGCCGCCTACGACATGACCGATCTTCGCATCCACGATCTACGCCGCACCCTGGGCAGTTGGCAGGCCAAGACCGGCGCTTCCCTGGCGATCATCGGTAAGAGCCTGAACCACAAGACCCATCAAGCGACGGCGATCTATGCCCGCCTTGACCTCGATCCGGTGCGCCAGTCCGTCAACACCGCGACCCAAGCCATGCTTGAGGCTGCCGGCCTAAAGGAAGGCGTAACCGTTGTGAAGATGCCGAAGCACGGCTCCTCATGACCCCAACGAATAACCAAGTACCAGCCAGCCTAGTCCGACGGGACGGAAAGCGGGATCACCTACTCCGCCTGGCTGGTCGTCTTCTTCTGTAGGTAGCCTGTGGGGGCTCCATGAAAAATATTGATGAAGAAACAACCCTCAACTTTGAGGGGGTCGATAAGAGCATCGTGCTATGTCGAGATGACTTCATAAGAATGGCGCTGCCAACCAATAGCGGCAGTATCGACATGAAGAACTTCGGCTGTTGGCTTCGGATCGGAAGCGACGGGCTTTACGTCAATATTGATCATGAGGATGAAGTTGACCTCACGCCAGAGGAGGCGGCGACCCTTTGCCCTCATCCGACCGGCAATCTTGATGAGCCAGCCCTGCCATTTCCTTTCTCAATTGGTGAGCTTGAAAGCTTCCTCGACTTTACAAATGAAAAAGGGCGCGACGTTCCGCTCAGCCGCAAAAAGTTTGAAGAAATCATTGCTCTCAAGAGCCTGAAGCGAAAAAGTGCTCAAGCCTCTGCGCTGTGCCAGCAGGAGCGCGCCACCCTAAAAGATGCCGAAACCAAGCCTGACTTCCTCCACCTACAGGCTCATGAAGATGAAGTTAACCCCATGCCGGAAGCAGCTCCAGCCGCAGAGCAGCCTCCACAGAAGTACGCTCCCCGAGATGACGAAGAAGCCAATCCGGAAAACCCACAAATGGCGGGGCTGAATAAGATCAATAACGCCAAGAAAGAATTTATGGGCAGGGCTCGCGCCCATGCGCAAAGCATATGGGATGCAGATGACACAAGGCAGGAGTTCACGCTTAAAGACGTGGCCGAACAGATCGAAGACATTCTGAGGCGTGAAGGAGCCATAGGGCTTCCAAGCCGCGAGCGTATCAAGGACTGGATAAGGCCCGTCGCACCGGGATATGCGCGCAAAGGTGGACGACCTCGAAAAACCCCATGAGCGCACGGATAACCATATATCCATACGGGCGGGGAATTTTTCGCCCATAACGCTTTCTTGAAAATCACCGCCATGTATCTGACGCCACCAAGGAGGCGCTACACATGGCAACCATTGCCGCCGCAACCGCCGATATCGAAGCCCTCATGGAGAAGATTGCGGGGGAAATCGTCCTCGCACTTAGCTACGATCCGAAAAACCCGCCTATCCATGTAGACGATAAGCAAGCCGCCATCGCGCTTGGCATCAAGGCCAGTACTTTGAGCGTCTGGCGCTCGACTGGACGCTACAACCTCCCCTTTATCAAGGTCGGTCGCATGGTGCGCTACCGTGTGAGCGACCTTGCCGAGTTCATGGCCCGTCGCACTGTTGGTCATACTGGGGAGATTGCCTAATGAAAAAGGCCGCCCCCAAATACCAGCAGAGCAGCCGCTCCCGCAGCCAGTTTACCAACCTGATCGACCTCCTGTTCTCCCGTGACTCTGCCTTCAGCCTGCTGATTACGCTGGCTCAGATTGCCATGTACTGGCTGATGCTGGGAGTATGTCATGGCTAATCCTGCAATCCAGTTCCATGAAGTCCTGCAAGACGCTTTCGGCCTGCTGGAGTGGCTGCCCGAGGCGGATGGCAAAATTCACCGCTTCCACGTCCACGGCGACAAACCCGGCCCCCTGAACGGCTGGTATATCTTGCGCGTGGACCGCACTGCCTCCGGCTGCTTCGGATCTTGGAAAGTCGGCGGTTCGTGGCATAGCAGTCCTGTCGATCCGCAAGAGGCAGAACTGCTGGGGGAGGTAGGTGCTGATGAGTGACCTACTCGAACATCTACTGTCGCGGTTGCAAGGCGTGAAGGAGCATGGCGAACGCTATATGGCCTGCTGCCCGGCCCATCAGGACACGTCGCCCTCCTTGAGCTTATCCCTCGGCAAAGACGACCGCATCCTGCTCCATTGCCATGCCGGCTGCGAAACCCGCGACGTGCTGGCGGCGGTCGGTCTGGAGCTGAAAGACCTTTTCCCCAGCGGTTTGAGCCAAGAGCAGCGCCAGCAGTATCTGCGTGAGAAGCTGGAGAAGGAGCACCGCTTCGAGTGCCTAGTTATTGAGTTCGGCAATGGCATGGTAGCCAACGGCCAGGAACCGTCCGACGACGTGGCCCGAATGGCGCTGGCACAGAAGCGGATAGAGCAGCTTGACCAGCAGCTCGCCGCTCTGGATAAGCCGGAAAAGCCGAAGTGGCGCGCCGTGCTGACGCCGGCCTCGACCATCAAACCCATCGCCATCCGTTGGCTGTGGCCGGCATGGATACCCAAGGGGAAACTCACTGTACTGGCCGGCGCGGGAGGCGCCGGCAAGACCACCCTGGCCATCAGTCTTGCGGCAACCCTAACCAGTGGCAGGCGCTGGCCTGACGGGAGTCTCTGCACCGAGCGCGGCAACGTACTTATCTGGACCAGTGAAGATGATCCTGCCGATACCCTGGTGCCGCGCTTGATGGCTGCGGGGGCAGACCTGACTCGCGCCCACATCATCCAGGGCCTCATAAACCCCGAGGGCGAGCACGAGCCCTTCGACCCGGCAACCGACTTCGATCTGTTGCGCGAAGCCGTGGATACCATCGGCGGAGTATCGCTGCTGATCCTCGACCCTGTGGTCAACTTGGTGAAGGGCGACATGCACAAGGCGAACGATGTCCGCCGGTCGCTCCAAGTGGTGGTGGACTTCGCCGAGCAGCACGACTGTGCTGTTCTGGGCATCAGCCACTTCTCCAAAGGGAGCGGTGGGTCTTCTCCGGCGGATCGCGTGATCGGCAGCCAGGCTTTCGGCGCGCTGGCCAGAACCGTGCTGGTGGCCGCCAAGCAGGAAGACTCGGAAGTCCGCGTTCTGGCCCGCGCCAAATCGAACATCTCCAACGATAACGGCGGGTGCTCCTACAGCATCGAGGAATGCACGGTCAGCGACGGCATTGAAACCACCCGAGTGCTGTGGGGCGACTTCATCGAAGGCAGCGCCAGGGAGATCCTGGCCAATGTCGAGCGCCAGATGGATAACGAACCGGAAGACGACGATCCCGCCGAAGCATTGCGCCGCATCCTCGGCGAGGGGGCGCTCACTGGGAAGGAAGCCAAGCGCCTGATGGTCGAGAACGGCTACACGCAAAAGCAGATCAGGATCGCCCGCGAAAAGCTGTCTGTCGCGACCACCCGGGAAGGCTTCGGCAAGGACATCAAGTCTTATTGGTCGCTCCCCCCATTCATGCCCTCGAAACCCCATTCGTGCCCATCCTCAAACGTGGGCACGAATGGAGAAAAAGGGCATGAATGGAAAAACGAGGCACGAATGGAGGATGCCGCAGACAACCAAAAGTTTTCGAAGACCGCCAGCAAAATCACTGATGCTCTTCAAGATGAAATGGTGACCCTCGGCAGTTCGCTCACCACTGTCAATGACAATGCGGAGTACTTCTGATCATGGCTGCCCTGGACTATCTGCGCCGGGCCGGTCTAACCGTCGAGTTAGATGGTGATCGCCTGCGCGTCACCCCTGCGAATCGCATTACAGCGGAGGCTCGCCAGTATCTGCGCGACCGCCGCTCCGAGTTGCTAGCGGAGTTGAAGTCCGCTGACGACTCGCAGCGTGTCCAACCCGAACTCTACTGCTGGCTTCATCTGCTGGTCTTCGACGATGGCAGAGTGATTCAGCATTGCAGCGATGCCAGCACCTCCAGCGTTAAACAGACGGTTCAGCTTCGGTATGGCGATGCAGTGCTGGCTGTTGTGCCCGTGCCGGGCTTTGAGCGCCCTCTGCTCGATGAGGAGATCATCAAGGGCCTGGCCGGCACCATCGAAGCGCCAGCACCAGTTTCCGTCCCCCAAACCCCTGATTGGAGCGTGTCGCTACAGCGCCAGCATGCACAACATGTAAACTCATGCCCAGCCCAGTCCGGCGCTATCTAAAGTAGAGGAAAATAGATGGCTATTGGGAGAAAGACCGGCGGCCGAGCGAAAGGCACGCTGAACAAGAAAACCACTGCTGTCAAAGAAGCCTTGCAGCAGGCTTTCGAGGACATGGGTGGATCGGGTGCGCTTGCCAATTGGGGAAAGGAAAACCCGGGCGAATTCTACAAACTTTGGATCAAGCTATTGCCGCAAGATATCAATCACGGAGGACAACCAGAAAACCCGCTCACGACCTTGATGATGCAGATATCCGGCAAGACTCTAAAACCCGCACCCGAGGTCGATGAATAACCCCTATGCATGCGCGACGGCGAAGCTAACATTCCGCTCGCTGCAGCTAATGCTCAACCTATTTATGCCATGCCCACCAGGCCGGTAACCAAGGTCTGGTGGGCTGTTATTCGTTTAGCCCCCCTCTGCTCCCCTATCGAAAACACCATGAAACTTCTCAATACCTACGATGACCATGACGAAGCCAAAGAGGCCGCCGAGAAGCTGGCCGGCGACAAGCGGCTTGCCAGCGAGCGCGACGCCACCGTGGTCATCTACAACCTGTTCGGCATCCCCAGCTGGGGCAACTTCCATCGTCTGGGCATGTACAACCTGGGCGAGCTGAAGCTCCTGCTGGATCGCCGCGCTACCTGGCAGCCTGCTGACCAGGCTCGGCACGCAGAGATCATTACCACGCTGAAGACCGTGGCGAAGAACTATGGGATCGAAGTACCGGGACACTGGCTGTAGAAAAGCGGGCATCAGCTACGATGCCCGCAGCGTAAATCCCTACTCGAACTCGTAGGCCTTCACCTTCAGCACATTGCAGTTTTCCTTGACCGAGCGCTGCAGCGAATCGTCGAAACCGCTCCCACTATTGGCTTGGATGTCGATAGAGATTGTCACGTTAACGCCGTGCTTGGCCGTGAATTGTTGAATTACCTCATCGACCAGGGTGGCGAACTGCATCTTGGCCTTGACGGGATCCAATTCTGCACTGGCATAGAACTGGGTGGGCAAACGACGAACTATCTCAGGTTCAGGAGTGGGATCTGGGCTTGGGCCAGGACCGGGCCCCAGTTCAGGCTCCGGCTCTGGCCCAGGGCCTGGTTCAGGTTTGACAAGACTCGCCTCGTAGGCCGTGGCAGCACCTGGCTCGATCAACAGGCAGGAGCCGTCCAGAATCACCGAGGTTGCCTTGTCGAACACGAAGCCAGGATAACGCTCGCCCTCCTTGCCCTGAGCAATGGCGAAGAAGTCCCGGCTCTGCACGCCCTGGTTCAGCGTCCGCACGAATATCTCGCTGTCGCGCAGACGCGGCAGGTACAGGTAGCAGCAGCTCTTCTGCCAGACCTCCAGGGCGCCGACTTCCTTGACGTCGTCCTTCCAGAACCAGCTCTTCAGCATGTTGGCCAAGTGGTAGGGCGCCCACTCGGTGATCAGCAGCTCGTTTTCCTTGAGTACCCGCTCGATTTCCTGAGCCAGATTGGTCGCGCCAGCATTGACCGGGAAATGCTCCCACTGGATGTCCGAGAGACCACGGCCCGGCACAGCGGTCTGTACCGGCGCCAGCAGCCACTTGTAGGTCTCGCGGATCATCCGCTTCAGGGTGTCCCGCGCCTGCTCGAAACTGGCTGTGGCGTTCTTCGCCATTAGGTTGTCGAGGGTGATGCGGTTGTCCTTGTAGTCGTTGACGATGGACTCCCAGGCCAACAGGGTGCGTACCTGATCCTTCAGGCGGCTGACGTTGTCCTGATCGGCAGCGAGATAGATCAGACGGTTCTGCTTCTGTCTCGGCTGCTCGCCACGGTTCTTGAGAATCTCCGCCGCCTTGGCGATGGCCTGGCTCGGGCCGCTCTTGCTGTAGCCCGCGTCGGGCGCCAGCACCACCAGGCGCAGCTGCCAGTCGTCCGGCACGTCCACGCTGTCGGTGAATACATGGATGCCACCGAACACGCCGCTGGCGAAGCTCTCCTGTACGCGCTTGCGGATGGCCGGGAAGAGGTCTTCCTTGTCCTTGAAGCGCTTCTTGCGCTCCTCCATTTCGCGGCGCAGGTTGGGGCGCGTGTCGAACCAGAAGTGGTTGTTGGTGCTGTTCAGGTAATGCAGCTTGTCAGCCAGGCTGCGCAGCGCATCCTTGAACAGACCGATCTGCTGGCCCGGCTGCACGGTGCCGAGCAGGATCCGCTCCAGCTCGATGCCACGCACCATCTGGCTGGAGGTGGTCGGCGCACTGCCGAGGAAAATGGTACGTGCGGTACGCCGACAGGCCTGCACGCTGCCCAGGCGGGCATTGTGGTTCTCGATGGCCACGGTTTCCGCACGCGGCCCATCGATGTCGCGCTCCATCACCGGATCCCAGCCCGGTGGCAGGTAGTAGGTGACCTCGTTGCGCGAGTCCGGGTCGGCCAGAGGCAGGCTGCCCGGCATGATCAGCGGATCGTTGTTGCCGTCCTTCCACAGGCTGAAGATCATCTTCGCCATCATCTTCAGCACGCCACGGGTGCGCTGGAAGTTGTCCAGCGTCGACCAGTCCTCGTACAGGCGGTCGAATACCTCCGGATGGATCGGGTAGGCGTGCAGCAGTCGCTCGTAGTAGCGGCTTTCCTGGGTCTCGGCGGGGAAGTCGCCACTATGGGCGATGTAGTAGTCGGCAAAGGCCCGGCAGACCTTCTCGGCCGCCAGGCGGTCGGTGATATTGCTGAACAGCCGGCGCCGCACGATCTCGAAAGCTTCTTCTGTGCCGACCGGCTTCCACAGCGCCTGCACCCGCCCGAAGTAGTGGGACAGCGACTCCAGCGCCCGCACGCCGCGCTGGCTGCCGGCCTCCTTATCCGACTCCGGCAACGAGGCCAGCATCACCGCAGTGGGCACGGCCTTGAGCGCCTCGGTCAGACCCTGGATGAAGGTCAGGTTGGAATCGAAGCTGCCTCCGCTGAGGATCTTGCCCTCTTCGAACTGGCGGATGTAGGCCACCAGTTCGTCGACCAGGATCACGCAGGGCGCATAGCGACCGAGCAGGGTTTCCAGCACGCTCTTGCCCGGCGAAGTGCCGGACAGATCGGCCTCGGCCACCAGCGCATAACCTTCCTCGCCACCCAACTGCCAGGCCAGATCGCCCCACAGGGTATGTACCTGGATGGAACCATGCTGCACCGGCTGGTTGGGTGACGTCTTGATGCCATCCAGCACGGCAATCCGCGCACGCGGCAGCTCGCTGAGCCCGGCCTGGTCGATGATGTTCGGGATACCCGGCATCTCGCTGGCCGGCACCTTGCCGCTGGCCAGGTGATAGACCGCCAGCATGGTGTGGGTCTTGCCGCCACCGAAGGCGGTTTGCAGCTGGATGACCGGATCGCCGCCCTTGCCGACCAGACGCTTCACGACAGAATCCAGTAGCAGCCGCATGCCCTCAGTGATGAAGGTGCGCTCGAAGAACAACGTCGGGTTCTGGTACTCGGCAGTCGCTGTGCCGGTGTGCACGCGGGTGATATCGGCGGCGAACTCGGCCTGGACGAAGGTGCCACGGCGCACGTCTTCATGGGGTTCGGCGATCTCACGCCAGGGTTTCAGAGTCATTCCTTGTTTCCTCGATTACCGGGGCAGCGCAGTGCGCCCAGCCCCATGCGCCGCTCGGCAGCGCAACTTGATTCGACCCGGCGCAGCAGCGTCGGTGACGTTCAGATTCTCGATACCTGACAGCCCAGACCAACGGGAGGCGTATTGACCACCAGCCCCTGCAACCCGTACGGCAGCAGCGCACTGTTCAGCTTCTGTTGCAGCCGTTGGGCCAGGCGCCTGAAATCGGTGATATTCCAGGTCAGCAACAGCACCACGTTGAGCGGCACACCCTGATTGCAGGCTGCCACGTAGGGCTGCAATTCGGCCTCACCCTGGCGCTGGGCTGCCAGCACACTGACCAGCGTACTGCGCAGCTTTTCGATCACTTCGTCGATGATGAACGGCTTGGATCGTGCCGCACGCACCTGCTGCGCCAGCCCCTGAGAGCGGAGCCATGCGCGCGTTTGAACAACCGCCTGCGGATCGCCAGGCGACATGCGCGGGCGGTTATCCTGCTCGAAGCCCTCGCAATCCTTGATCTCGATCCACCAGTGCTGATCGCCATGGACGGCCAGGATATCCATCGCCTGATGATGACCGAAGCGCTGACGATGCCAAGCGGTGTCGTCGAATTTGAGCGCCTGCCAGCCTGCCGCGAACGTCAGCCGCAGGCGTCCTTCACTCAGTTGCACCATGGGACAACTCCATTTCCCTATCGTACTGGGCCAGCTCCTCATCCAGCGCGACCAGGCGGGTCAGTTCCACCAGGCTATCGACCTGCTCACACTGCACCTGCCCAGCCTCATCCAGCGATAGACCGATATAGCGCTGTGCAACCGGTTGCTGACGCGACAGCAGATCCAGTTCCTTGAGCAGGAAGAAGCTGTGCGTGGCGATGAACACCTGGATGCCCTGCTGGCAAAGCGTCAAGATGCTGGCCGCGATCTTGCGGATCAGTTTCGGGTTCAGGTTAGTTTCCGGCTCGTCCCAGAACAGATAGCCCTGCTCCAGCAGGGTGCCGGTGCTGATCAGCCGGGCCAGCATGGCGATTTTGCGCAGGCCCTCGGCGACCAGCGGCATTTCCATCTTGCCTTCACCGGGGATCTGTAAATAGAAGCGCTTGCTGGCCATATCGACTACTACCTTGCCGCCCATGGCCTCCTCCAGAGGTATGAGCAGTTGCGCCGCAGTCTTTGCACGCTGCCCCTTCAGGGCCGGATTACCCAGCAGCGATACGGTATCGCGCCAGCTTTCCTCGAAAGGGACGTCGAAGTTGTCATATAGCGGGCCAAACCAGGGGCAAAGGGTCAGCAGCTCGCGGGTCGGAAGGAAAGCTGGCGACTGCGCCAGCGCCTGCTCAGGCAAGCTGTCGACCTGCACACTGCTACTGGAGCGAGTAGCAAAGCTGATAGCCAGATTCTGCTCGCGCTCCTGCATGGACAGTGCAACCTCACAACGATCATGCCCCTGGCGGCGGGTGACCAATCGCCCCAGAGAGTCAGGACGGAACACGTTGACGAGTTTTTCAGCACAGTCTTTCTGCAAGGCCGTCTTGGTCAGCTCCTTGCTGTCGGCCTGCACCTTGAGCAGGGTATAGAGCAGCTTGATGAGCTGGGTCTTACCCAGCCCATTCTCGCCGACCACCACATTCAGGCCGGGTGCGAATACATAGTCGCCGCTGGGCAGCGGGCCGAAGTTCCTGATCGTGGCGCTGTTGAGCATGGTGGTGATCCTCAGATATCCAGCGCGCCCTGGCTGCCGATATGGCCGGCTTCCTGGCTGGCTTGTTCGATACCGGCCCAGGCGCCTTGCAGTTCGTTGTAGGCGCGGGCCTCTTCGGCCCAGCCCTGGCGTTCGCAGAGGGTGTAGAGGCGATAGGTTAGCGCGGTGATGCCGGCGGTCTTGTCGGGCATGCGTGCAAGCAGTTGACCGGCGCCGGTTTCGCCATCCTGGTTGAGGGCGCGGATCAGTTGGTGCAGGGCTTCCCATACAGGTACGCGGCTGTCGTCTTCCGGCGACCAGTCGCGGGGCATTTCCGCCCACTTGAGCAGGCGCAGGTTGCCGCCGCGGCTCTCCACCACGCCGGCGTCGCTCAGGCCGCCGACGCTGGTGCCCTTGGCGCGGGCCAGTACGTCGGCGTCGCCGTACTTGCCTTCGGCCCAGCCGTGCTGCTCGAACCAGGCGAGGCAGAACTGGGTGTCGTGGTCGAAGTCGTCATCACCGATGAAGCGGTTGATCAGTTGCAGGGCGCTGCGCACGCTCATCGGCGAGCCGTCTGCTTCCAGCACCGCGCTGTACTTGCTGAACACTTCCATGCCGGGGCCGATGATCGCCTGGGACAAATCCACCGGGGCCACCGGCGAGTTGATGCCGCCACGGGTCATGTCCAGCAGCGCATCCGGCAGGGTGGCGTTGAGTTCGCGGATGAATTCGCGGCGCGAGACGGTCGGCGCATCGGCGGCACGCTTGCGGCAGACTAGCACGATGCTGGAGGCCAAAGCGTTGGTACCGTTTCCAATGGCACGACCTTCCTTTTCAGTACGCACAGGCCAAGTACCACTGAGGGCAAAACCGGCCTTGAGCACCGCCGCAAGGAAGGTTTCCCAGCCGGTGCTGGAGGTACCTGACCCTACAGTGCTTTCCGCCTGCTTGAAGGCGTAGTAGATGGTCACCGGAAAGGCTGGATGCGCCAGCTCGGCCAGGTTGTGCATGGCGGCGGTCATGCCGTCGAGGAAGAAGGCTTCGGCCTTGTCCTTGCTACCATGCCGGTACGGCGTTGCAATTAACTCCTCGGTCTTGGGCACCGCCATAGTGGCGTACAGACTGGGGAAGATCGACCGCAGCGTGCGACGCAGCCAGACATAGAAGAAATCGGACAGGTCGGCATAGCCGATATTGTCGTAGTAGGGCGGGTCTGTTGAGATCACCTTGCTGATGGAAATTTTCTGTTGTGCAGCATCAGCCTGTTCAGAAAAACCTTCCGTCGGCGCTCCCAAGGCTTCAAAACCTTTGATCTGCCGCTCAAACAGATTATTGAAGCTGCCGGAGGAGTCTGAAAAAACATTCGCTTCCGCATAGTCCCAGGTCATCGGAATGGCTTGTCGGGAAAATACGCTACGCATTTGTGTGTTGGGATGATTCCAACCACATACCGTGGATGCATGGTTAGCGACTTGGTCGACAAGGAATCCCAGATACACTCCCACCGCTTGTGCATAAGCCATAGCCCCGGTACCGCCCTGATCCAGCCCCAGCCCATCGTCGGCCATGCCGGTGGCCAGTGCATCCTTGCGCACGCGAGCGATGGCTTCCTGCACCAGATCGGAGAAGGTGGTCAGCGCGACCAGCTGGCGGGGGGTGAACAGGTCGCCGAACTTGTCCAGACCATAGTTGAGCGTCCAGAAGTTGCGCGGGTCGTCCGGCAAACTGGTTTCCGGCCGCCATTCAGGCTGGGCTTGTGTCGCAATGGCCTCGTGCTCGGCAGTCGGCTCCAGATAGACACGACCACGAGTGCCCTCGGCAACAATTGCCATCAGCCGTTGACCGATACGCCCGGCAACCCCTTCAGCCTTGATGTACTTCGGCTCAATCGGCGTTTTGGACAGCAGGCACTGAAAGTTCGCCCCACGCGACAGCTTGGTGCCATTCTTCGCCTCTGCCGGCGGCGTCCCCACCCTGACGGTAAAGCGATAGCTGTCGCCATCAATCATCGGCTCGACATATGCCTCCTTGCCCACCTTGCTGGACAAGATAAAGGTGCTAGCCAACGGCACTTCGGCATGGCTGAACGCGGGGTTGGGGCTTTTCACCGTGCGCGCCCACAGCCAGGCGATCACCGTCAGCCTTTCCCCCAGATAGGGCGCCAAATCCGGCCGCTCGGCGACCATCTCCGCAGTGACTTCGATCTTCGGGTACAGATGGCCGATACGCTTCTCGGCCTCCTCGCGCATCCAGGCTCCGTAGCGGCGCACGTCCTCGGCCAGCCCTTTGGCGCCCGACCAGTCCTCGAAGGCATCGCGGGTGGCCTTCTTCTTGCTGCCCTTGTCGGCGGCGATTTCCGGGCCGACCGGCACGCGGCCGGCGAATTTGGGCGGAATCTCGATCATCGCCTTGTTGATGGTCACCGCCACCGGGTTGAGGTCGGAGGCGTAGCTTTCCAGGCCGAGGCGTTGCGCTTCCAGCGGCAGCGCCCCCCCTCCGGCGAAGGGGTCATGGAAGCCGGGCAGCTTATCCGGGTTGAACAGCTCGGCCGCCTGCGGGTGATTCTTGTTGAGTTCACAGGTCTCCCGCCAGCTCTTGCGAATCTCCGCCCGCGCCCGCTCCAGCACCTCCTCGTTGTTGGTATTTTCCCACTGCACCAGCTCTTCGATGATCTTGAACAGTTCTTCTCGTTTTGCCTTGGCCTGCTCCTTGGTCATGCCAGCGAAGTAACCCCGCTGACCGCCTGGATCGTTGACCATCTGGGCAAAAATCACCGCCCGTGCCGCCGCCAACGGCCGCCGCGCCCACCACAGATGCAGGGTACTGGGGTGACCGTGACGGATGGACTTCTCACGAGCCGCGGCCACGTTGATCGCATCCAGCGGCAGGGCGACTTCGATGAGTTTTTTCGGGGTTTTGATCGGGTAGGTCATAGCAGTTCCGGGGCATCCTGACGCAATACGCTTTCGGCAATCGGGCCGAAAAACTGGCGGGTCAGACTGAAAAATGGGCTGAGTGTCTGGTTGCGCGGCAGCAGGTCGATACCGGCCAGGCAGCGCAGATCCATGTCATCGGCAAGATGTTCGGCAAAGAGCTTATTCAGCTCATCCCACCAGTTACGCCGTTGAGTCAGCAGGTAGGGGCTGTTGAGGTTGAACAGGTCGATGGTGTATTCGGCGCGATCCGTATCCGTGGTGTCCAGGCCGCTAGCCGGAACGACGCGACCGTCCGACAGATAAGCGAAAAAGCGCGCACAGTCGGCATGATGTGGCGAAACGAAACGCTGCATGTCGACAGCCTGCTGCTTGCCGGGGGCATGGCCACCAAATACGGCTTGCGGCTGATCTGCCACTGGCTGGGCCGTCACAAAGGGCGCGATGTCGTCGCTCCGCAAGGCACTGGCCGCGAGGTTGGAATAGTCGAATGTACGCTGCGGGTGCTGGCTTTTATTCTCCACATGCTCGATGTGGTAGCCCAGCCCCTGCTGATCAGCGCGCAGCTCGCTGTAGCAACACAGTTGATACTGCTCAAACAGCAGGAAGCTCAGCACATCCTGCTTGTGTCCGAAGCTCTTCCAGCGACTGGTCGCGGCTTGATCTGTCAGCGGTGGATTGGTTTGTGATTGATTCAGATGGTATCCACCACTCCCCTGCTTGCGGATATGCCTCATCCCTTGAGTGCCCTCTGCCGCTGGATACTGCGCTGCAGCCGCTGCAGCTGGGGATGTTGCTCACCGAGCGCGGCGAGCAGTTTCTGCATCAGTTGCAAGGCTTCCGACTCGTCATAACGCCCCTGGTCGACCAGCTCGGTCAGGTGCTGCAAGTCTGGTTTCTCCGCCACTGGCGGCTGGGGGTCGACCAGCATGACGCTGTGCAGCACGTCGCCGCTGGGCTCTCCATAGGTGCGGGCCAGGGGCTGGCTGGCAACCATTCGGCCACTGGCATCCGGCCCAAGAATCCGGATATTTTCCCGCCGCACCGTGCTGAGCACCTGCGGGCTGTGGGTGGTGACGATGAACTGGAGGTTCGGGAAAGCTGCCTGCAAGGAAGCCAGGATCGTCTGTTGCCATTGGGGATGCAGGAACATATCCACTTCGTCGATCAGCGCGACGCCGGACGTCTCCAAAGGCGCACGTGCCCCCAGATGCGGGTTGAGCTTACAGGCGCGAAACGCCAGGTCGGCGACCATGGCAATGGCATTGCGAAGGCCATCGCTGAGCATGTCCACGGGCAAGACGCCCTGCACTGGATGGTGCATGACCAGCTGCTGGTGATGGCTGGCACTGTATTCCAGGCTGTGCCAGCCGGTGGACGCCTCGATCAGGGTGTCAATGGAGGTCTTGATCGCCTCGACGATCTGCGCGAAACGCTGGCCTTTTGCTGACAGCTCGGTATTTTTTTCCAGCGCAATCAACTGCTCCTCACGGTAGCTGCGATATATCCAGCCGTACCAAGCGGTGAAGGCCTTGAAGCTGGATGAATAGGACAGGCAATTGAGATAGCCGGAGGTGCGCGAATACTCGCTCTTGTCGAGGGTGGTTTCGGCGGCGGCCGAGGTGAAGCGTCCTTCGAACCACAGCCGGGAGGTGCCCAGATAGCTGACCAACGGTAGGGTGACCTGCTGGTCGCTGCGTACCTGGCTTTCCAGCGACTTACCGTGAGCGGTCATCGCCCTGACGGCAGCATCGCCGGTGGTGTTGGTGCCTTTTTTCAGGCTGCTGCGTTGTTGCAACCAGTGCCTGTTGCGCTCGCTTGCCGACCAGTCGCCCCAAGCTTCGATGGCGCTGGGAGTCTGCGACTCCATATTGCCTTCGCTGAGCAGGGCCAGGCGCACGTCGTCGATCTGGATGGTGGCCATCTTACCTGTCTGGCTGCCCAGATCGAAGCCCTTGACGAAGGGCCACAGCGCGACCCGCGCAGCGTCCAGGAGGGTGGTCTTGCCGCCACCATTGGGGGCGATCAGCACCGTCAGCTTCTCGTGGAGGTCGATCTCGAACTCACCGAAGCAGCGGTAGTTCTGTACACGCAGCTTGTCGAGCTTCACAGGCTTTCCTCTGGCTTGATTGCGCGGGGCAACAGTTCGCCCAGGTCGTAGTTGACGCTGGCCACGCCGAACTCGGGCTCGCTCTTGAACGGGTGTTTGATGTAGTGCGGGCCGTCCACCTCGTCGCCGTCCACTAGCACGATGGCGAGGATATATTTCTCGCCCTGGTTGAAGCTGGAGAAGATCTCGTTCTTGGTCACGGTGACCGTGGCGGCACCTTTGACGCGCCCCTTGACCTCGATATGACGGTCATCCTTGATGCTGCCGTCGGCGGCCACCGGCGGGCGAGCGGTGATGTCCCAGCCACATTTCTCGGCGGAAACGTCCTTGATGCTGTGGCCCAGCGCCTGTTCGGCGGCGATCACTGCATTCATGGCAGCCCATTCGATGCGCGAGCGCGCCTCGGCATCGGCGCAAAAGGTGGCATCACCACGGCGCTGGGCCAGCAGGCCGGCAGGGATGACCAGCGCACCACCGATCACCACCGGGGTGGCGGAGCTGACCTGCTGCATGTCTTCCAGCTCGCGGGTTCGCAGCTCAAGGCGGGCGGTGAGTTCCTCGTAGCGGCGGCGGGCGTTTTCCGGCTGCATGCGCGGCTGCTTGCCGGCTGCCACGTCGTCGCTGAGCTTGAGGTAGCGATCCGACCAGTAGTTGATTTCCTTGACCAGACGATCACGCACGGCGATCAGCACGCGCTCGGCATGGCGCTGCACACGGGTCTTCACCTCGTTGTAATGGTCGGGCACCAGTTCCTGCGAGGCATGTTGCAGGGCGAGGTTTTCCAGGTTCTGCGCGAGCCAGGGAGCATCGAGCACGTCCTGCACCAGCGCCTGCTCGTCGGGCTGAATCGGCAGCAGGTCAAGGTGCGGCGCCCAGCCGGCATTGATGCTATTGCCCTTCGGGTCGATCTCGACGAATTGCAGGCGACGCGAAACGACCTTAGGGTTGTCGCCTGCATCACTGGCGCTTTCGCGCACGCTATGGTCGAGCATGAACAACACTTTCGGCACCAAGCCGTCGTCGTTGGGATCGACCAGCACCGCGCCCTGCTTGAGCTTGCCGCGATGGGCGCAGAGGGTCAGGTCGGTGAGCGCCTGCATCAGCGGGTGGCCGGGATGAATGAGGTCGGCCATCGGTTTGCCATGCAGACGCACGTGTTGCTTCTCGAAGCAGATGCGCTCGTACTGCTTGAGCACCGGGGTGCGGGTTTCGCCGATCACTCGGTCGCGCTCGCGCAGGGCGGCAGGAACGTGTCGGATCTCGAAGCGGGCCGGTTCGCGGTTGCGCAGCTCGCCGCCGATGCCGGCGAAGGCCTCATTGAAGAAGGCGCGGATAAAATAGGGCTGCAGCTTGCGGGCTTCGGCCTTTTCCATCTCCTCCTTGACGGCATAGAGCTGGTCGAGGCTCATGTGCTGCTCGACCAGTGCATTGCGGCGGAGGATTTCGCGCAGGTGCTCGGTATCCAGTGCACCTTCGATGATCTGGTTCTGGCGGGCACGGACTTCCGGCGAGTCACCATAGCGGATGGCCTCGACCAGCAGATCCTTGAGGGAGACGTTGTCGAAGGCTTCGCCGAGGATGTCGAACACCTTGCCACCGAGGGCCTGTTTCTCGATTTCCAGCTTGTCGAACAGTTTCTGGAAGACCTCGCCCTCGCGAGTTTCGTTGGCGACGATGTTCCACAGATGGCAGACCTGATCCTGGCCGATGCGGTGGATACGGCCGAAACGCTGTTCCAACCGGTTGGGGTTCCATGGAAGGTCATAATTGACCATCAGATTGGCGTTCTGCAGGTTGACGCCCTCGCCTGCCGCGTCAGTGGCGATCAGCACCAGCACCTTGGGGTTGTGGCGGAACTCTTCCTGCACCTTGCGCCGCTCGTCGCGGTTGGTGCCGCCATGGATGGTGACGATGGCCTCGGGGTTGCCCAGCATGGCACCGATGCGATGCACCAGATAGTTGAGAGTGGCGCGGTGCTCGGTGAAGATGATCAGCTTGCGGCGATGGCCGTTGCTGAACATCTCCGGGGTATCCTGCAGCAGGCAGGAAAGCTCCTCCCATTTCCGGTCGCTGCCCGAGGCGACCAGGCGCTGGGCCTGCTGTTCCAGCCCCTGGAGGAGGCAGATTTCGGTTTCCATCTCGGCGATGGTTTCGGCGGCGCTGGCCCGGTCGACCAGTTGCTCGCTGTACTGCTCGTACTCGTCGGCGCTGAGTTCTTCGTCCAGCTCGTCGAGGTTGTCCGGCACATCGATGCGCTTCTTGACCAGGTATTCGCCGAGCACGCTAGCCACGCCCGATCCGCGCAGGAGGAGCTTTTCTTCCTCGACGCGGCTTTCCAGCCGTTTGCGGCGATTGCGCAGCGACTGATAGATGGCCTCCGGGCTGGACGCCAGGCGCCGTTGCAGCTGGGTCAGGGCAAAGCCGACGTTGTTCTTGCGTTGGCCATCGAGCCGGTCGGCCAGGTTCATCTGGTTGCGCACGTACTCGGTGACGTCGTGGTACAGCGCGGCCTCCAGGTCGGACAGCTGGTAGTTGGCGGTGTAGGCGCGGCGCTCGGGGAACAGCCGGGTGCCGTCGAACTTGAGCAGTTCCTCCTTGACCATGCGGCGCATCAGGTCGGAAACGTCGACCTTGTGGGCACCTTCGCGGAACTTGCCGTAGAAGCGGTCGCCATCGAGTAGCGACAGCCAGATCTGGAAGTCTTCTTCCTTGCCGTTGTGCGGGGTGGCGGTCATCAGCAGAAAGTGGCGGGTGATCGAGCCGAGCAGTTCGCCCAGCTCGAAGCGCCTGGTCTTGTTGACCTTGTTGCCGAAGTAGTTGGCCGAGAGCTTGTGGGCTTCGTCGACGATGATCAGATCCCACTCGGTGTTCTTCAGCTTCTGCTGGTAGTCCTCGCTGCGCGACAGCTGGTCGAGGCGGGCAATCAGCAGATTGGCTTCCTCGAAGTAGTTGCCGGAGGCGCATTGCTCCTGCTTCTCGCGGCTGAATACATCGAACTTGACGCCGAACTTCTCCAGCAGCTCGTCCTGCCACTGTTCGGTCAGCGAGCCGGGCGATACCACCAAAATGCGCCGGGCATCGGCACGCATCAGCAGCTCGCGGATCAGCAGGCCAGCCATGATGGTCTTGCCGGCACCTGGATCATCGGCGAGCACGAAGCGCAGCGGCTGACGCGGCAACATGGATTCGTAGACGGCGGAAATCTGATGCGGCAAGGGATCGACGTTGGAGGTATGCACCGCCATCATCGGGTCGAACAGGTGGGCCAGTTGGATGCGCCAGGCTTCCAGGGCCAACTTGAACTCAGCCCCGGGCGCATCGAAGGCCCACGGCTTGCCGGCCTGGGCCAGTTCCAGACGCGCCTCATCTGAGCGGAACAGCATCTGGTCGCCGTAGCCACCTGCGCTCTTCTGGTAGACGACGCTGACCGCCGAGTCACCGACCTTGTCGACGCTGACGATCTTGACCACCTCGTTACCATGCAGGCCGCGAATCTGAGTGTCTTTCTTGATGTCTTCCAGTTTGAGCATGGCGCTTCCTGGACGGTGCTATGACAGGGGCCAGTAGTTTACTTTCAGGCACCGGACTGTGCTGTCTACTTTTCGTACAACCCCTGAACGATTGCAGAAGCTGGCAGGGAGAGCGAGGAGTAGCTGCTTTCTGTTCTGACGCTAGCCCGGTGATAGCCCGTCCCAAAAACGAAAAAGGCCCGCATCGCTGCAGGCCTTGATTTTACTGGTGCCGGTGAAAGGAATCGAACCCTCGACCTTCTCATTACGAATGAGCTGCTCTACCGACTGAGCTACACCGGCGGAAAACGCCGCACATTATTCAAATTCGGCCGGCCGAGCTCAAGCCCCGGAGTGGCGAAATCGGCAATTTTTTTCAGTCTTTCAGACAGTTGCGGGCGCTTGGCCGGGTCAGCGCAGCTCGATACGGTCGTCGTGGATGGCAATCAGGTCCTGCTTGTAGAGGCCGCCGATGGCCTTCTTGAAGCTGCCCTTGCTGACACCGAACAGCTTGGCGACGAGTTCCGGCGGGCTCTTGTCGCCGAGCGGCAGTACCCCGCCATCCTCGCGCAGCCGCGCGAGGATGCGCTCACTCAGCTCGTCGCGGGCGGCCTGGCCCAGCGGTTGCAAGCTCAGGCTGATCTTGCCGTCGTCACGCACTTCCTTGATGTAGCCCTGCTCGCGCATGCCGGCGCGAATGAACTTGAACACCTCGTTCTTGTGAATCAGCCCCCAGTGCTGGCCGTCGATGATCGCCTTGAAGCCCAGCGGGGTGGGCTCGACCACCAGCAGGTCGACCGCCTGGCCGGGCCGGTAGTCGGCCGGGATCTTGTCCAGATAGCGATCCAGCCGCGCGGTGGCGACGATGCGCCGGGTACGCGGGTCGAGGTAGACGTGCACCACGCAGTAGTCGCCGACCTGCAGCGGGCGCTTCTCTTCCGAATGGGGCAGCAGCAGATCCTTGGGCAGGCCCCAGTCGAGGAACAGACCGATGTGGTTGATCTGCAGCACCTTGAGGCTGGCGAAGCCACCGACCTGCACCTTGGGCTTCAAGGTGGTGGCGATGGGTCGGTCCTCGCTGTCCAGATAGACGAAGACGTTCAACCAGTCGCCGACCTCGCTCGGCTGGTCCTTGGGCACGTAGCGCCGGGGCAGGAGGATCTCTTCGCCCGCACCGCCGTCGAGATAGAGGCCGAAGTCGGTGTGCTTGACCACCTGCAGAGAGTTGAACCGCCCAATGAGTGCCATCTTGAATACCTTGCTTGCCGGGGGCGGCATTCTACTCCCGGGGCGCCAGTCCGAGGCGCAACAACTTGCCGTTCGTCTCGTCGGTCAGCAGGTAGAGGTAGCCGTCCGGTCCTACGCGGACGTCGCGGATGCGGGTGGCCAACCCTTCCAGCAGGCGCTCCTCGTGAGCGATGCGGTCGCCGTCCAGCTCCAGGCGGATCAGCGCCTGGGCGGCCAGAGCGCCGATGAACAGGCTGTGCTGCCAGGCGGGAAAGCGCCCGGCGTCGTAGAAAGCCATGCCGCTGATCGCCGGCGACTTCTCCCAGACATAGTGGGGCGGCTCGGTGCCCTCGACACGCTTGCCGCGGGCCTCGGGAATCGGCAGGAAGGAATAGTTGATACCGTGGGTCGCCAGCGGCCAACCGTAGTTCTTGCCGGCCTGTGGGATGTTGATCTCGTCCCCGCCGCGCGGGCCGTGCTCGTGGGTCCAGAGCCGGCCGGTCCAGGGATTGAGCGCCGCACCCTGCGGGTTGCGATGGCCGTAGGACCAGATCTCCGGCCGCGCGCCCGCCCGGCCGACGAAGGGGTTGTCCTCCGGCACGCGGCCATCCGGATACAGGCGCACCAGCTTGCCCTGCAGTTTGTCGAGATCCTGCGCAGTCGGCCGCTCGCCGTTCTCGCCGAGGGTGACGAACAGGTGGCCGTCGCGATCGAACGCCAGCCGCGAGCCGAAGTGGATGCCGGTGGAGAGCTTCGGCTGCTGGCGGAAGATCACCCGAAAATCCTCCAGTTGGCGCCGGTCCCCGGACAGCCGGCCGCGGCCCACGGCGGTACCGGCACGGTCGTCCGCCCCGGCTTCGGCATAGGACAGGTAGACCAGCCGGTCCTCGGCGAAGCCGGGTGACAGCGCCACGTCGAGCAGCCCGCCCTGCCCCTCGGCGTAGACCTCCGGCACCCCGCCCAGCGGCTCGGAGAGCCGGCCCTCGGCGAACAGCCGCAGGCGGCCGGGCCGCTCGCTGACCAACAGCCCCTGACCGTCCGGGAGGAAGGCCAGAGCCCAGGGATGCTCGAGGCCGTCGGCCAACTGCTCGACCTGCACTTGGCCCTTTTCGCTGGGGTAGTCCGCCGCCGGAAGGGCCGGGCTCAGCAGGACACCGCAGAACAGGGCAATCAGGCGGAGAGGACGCATGGTCGAGTTCCTTTCGTGAAAGAGGGTCGCAGCCACTACAACGGTAGGAGCCAGCTTGCTGGCGATGCTTCTTTGCGGCGACCAATCGCCAGCACGCTGGCGCCTACCGGTCGGGCTCTGCGGCCTCGCCAGCGAGTACAATGGTCGCCCGATTCCGAGTGCTCCCATCATGACCGATCCCATCCGCCTGTCCAAACGCCTGGTCGAGCTGATCCATTGTTCGCGCCGGGAGGCCGAGCTGTATATCGAGGGCGGCTGGGTCAGCGTCGACGGACAGATCGTCGAGGAGCCGCAGTTCAAGGTCGGCAACGAGGAAATCCTCCTGCACCCCGACGCCGTGGCTGCGCCGGTCGAACCGGTGACCCTGCTGCTGCACAAGCCGGTCGGCGAGAGCCTCGCGCAGGCGTTGCAGCGACTTGGCCCGGCGACCCGGGCGGAGAGCGACCACGGCCCGCAGCACCCGCTGCGCCGTCACTTCGAGCGGATCACCGCGCTGCTGCCGCTGGAGTCCGCCGCCAGCGGCCTGCAGGTGTTCAGCCAGCAGCGCGGCGTGTTGCGCAAGCTGAGCGAAGAGGCCGGCCTGCTGGAGCAGGAGTTCATCGCCGAGGTCGCCGGCCAGCCTGCCGAAGGCGGCCTGCAGTTGCTCAACCACGGCCTCGACTACCAGGGCCGGCCGATACCGCCGTGCAAGGTCAGCTGGCAGAGCGAACACCACCTGCGCTTCGCTCTCAAGGCGCCGAAGGACGGACAGATCGAGCACATGTGCCGAAGCGTCGGGCTCGAGCTGCTGGGCCTGCGGCGCATCCGCATCGGCCGTCTGGCCATGGCCAAACTGCCGGTGGGTCACTGGCGCTATCTGGGCGAACGCGAGCGGTTTTGAGTCGTGAGATGCGCCGCGGCCAGCACGGCGCGACGTCTCACTGCGGGTCGCGGTCGATGGCGAAGGCCGACCAGGCCTGGCGCACCGGCATGATTTCCAGACGGTTGATGTTGACGTGCGCCGGCAGGCTCGCCACGTAGAAGATCTGTTCGGCGATGTCCTCGGCGGTCAGCGGCGTGGTGCCGCGATACAGTCGGTCGGAGGCGTCCTGGTCGCCCTTGGTGCGCACCAGGGTGAACTCGGTTTCCGCCAGCCCCGGGGCGACATCGGTGACCCGTACGCCGGTACCGAGCAGATCGCAGCGCAGGTTGTAGGAGAACTGCTGGACGAAGGCCTTGGTGGCGCCGTAGACGTGACCGCCCGGATAGGGCCAGTGGCCGGCGACCGAACCGATGTTAACGATGCTGGCGCCCCGGCCGGTGGCGATCAGGGTCGGCAGCAGCGCATGGGTGACGTTCACCAGCCCGGTGATATTGGTGTCGATCATGGTGTGCCAGTCCTCCAGCGCCACCTTCTGCGCCGCCTCCGGCGCCAGGGCGAGTCCGGCGTTGTTGAGCAGCACCTTGACCTGGCGGAAGCCCTCGGGCAGCGCTGCGACCGCCTCACGGGCGGCCTGGGCGTCGCGCACGTCGAGGGCGGCGATGTGCACCGCAACCTTGCTCTTCAGCTCTTCCTGCAAGTCCTGCAGGCGCTCCAGGCGCCGGCCCGTCAGTACCAGCGACCAGCCGGCCTCGGCAAAACGGCGGGCGGCAGCACGGCCAAAACCGGAGGTCGCCCCTGTGATGAAGACAATATCGCTCATTCCTGAACCTCTTTTCTCGTGAAAAACACCGGCGCCGCCGGCATCGACAAGGCCCCGGGCGGAGCCGCTCGCCCAGTCATATTATCTCCTGGTGATCTTACCTGCTTGCCGGCTGAGTGGCATGCAATGCGCCGCTCTTCGGCCCGGCTGCCATACTGTCGGCATGGTCAGCGCCACTTTCCGCTTCTACGAAGAGCTCAACGACTTCCTCCCGCTCGAGCGGCGACGGCAAGCGTTCACCTGCCCCTGTGCGCGGGCGGCGACGGTCAAGCACATGATCGAGGCACTCGGCGTGCCGCACACCGAGGTGGAGCTGGTGCTGATCAACGGCGAGTCGGCGGACTTCGCCCGGCCGCTGCGCGACGGCGACCGGGTGGCGGTCTATCCCCGCTTCGAGACGCTGGACATCACTCCGCTGCTCCGGGTACGCGCCCGCCCCCTGCGCCGGCTGTCCTTCGTCGCCGACGCCCATCTCGGCGGACTGGCCCGCCTGCTGCGCATGTGCGGCTTCGACACCCTCTACGACAACCATTACGAGGATGGCCAGATCGCCGCCATCGCCGCGGAACAGGAACGCATCGTGCTGACCCGCGACCGCGAGTTGCTCAAGCGGCGCATCGTCGACCGCGGCTGCTACCTGCATGCCCTGAAACCGGCACTGCAGTTGCGCGAGCTGTTCGAGCGCCTCGATCTGGCGCGCAGCGCCCGGCCGTTCAGCCTGTGCATCCACTGCAACCGGCCCCTGCGCGAGATCGCCGCGGAACAGGCCCGGCCGCGCCTGCCGCCGCGGATCGCCGCCCTCTATTCGCGCTTTCTCGCCTGCGACGCCTGCCAGCGCCTGTACTGGGAAGGCTCGCACTGGCGTAGCATGTGCGCACTGTTGGCCCCGCTGCTGGACACCGCGCCGCCGGGGCCGGGTTAAGGTAAGGCACTCCATCGGTCTGCCGAGGGGTGAGGGAAACGGATTTTGCGTGTCTGAACCGGACACCTTTTTCAAGCGCAGGGAGCCCGCCATGTTCTTTCGTTCGCGCAACAACCGCCCCGCCGTGAGCCTCGCCCTGCAGGGCGGTGGCGCCCACGGCGCCTTCACCTGGGGCGTCCTGGACGCCCTGCTGGAGGACGGCCGGCTCGACTTCGCGGGCGTCAGCGGTACCAGCGCCGGAGCGATGAACGCAACTATGCTGGCCCACGGCCTGCTGCAGGGCGGGCGCGACGGCGCGCGCGAGGCTCTGGCGAACTTCTGGCAGGCGGTGGCCGGTAGCGCACCCATGCTCAACGCCGGCGCCAGCATTCGCAGCGGCCACCCGGCGAACAGCCTCCGGATGATGCTCTACTGGACCCAGCTGCTCTCGCCGCGGCAGTTCAATCCGCTGAACGTCAATCCGCTGCGCGACATCCTCGTCTCGCTGGTCGATTTCGAACGCCTGCGCACAGACTGTCCGCTCGACCTGTTCATCGCCACGACCAATGCCAACACCGGCCGCCTGCGACTGTTCCGCCACCACGAGCTGAGCGCGTCCTGCGTGCTCGCCTCGGCCTGCCTGCCGACCTTCCACCACACCGTGGAGATCGACGGCGAACCCTACTGGGACGGCGCCTTTTCGGCGAACCCGGCGGTGTTTCCGCTGGTCTACGAATGCACCGCAAGCGATATCCTGCTCGTCCTGCTCAGCCCCATGGCCCACAGCAATATGCCCCAGAGCGCCGAGGAAATCCGCCGCCGGGCGCAGGAGCTGGCGTTCAAGTCAACCTTCCTGCGCGAGATGCACAGCTTCGCCCACGCCCGCGAACACGCCGCCCGCACGCTGCTGCCCCTGGGCCGGCTGGAGCGGCGGCTGAAGCAGACCCACCTGCACATGATCGCCGACGACGTGCTGATGGGCCGGCTCGCCGCGGAATCGAAGATGACCACCAGCCAGCCCTTTCTGGAAATGCTCCGCGACCAGGGGCGCTCACAGGCCATAGCGTGGCTGACGAGCCACTACCGGGCAGTAGGTCGGCATTCCTCGGTGGACATCGCTGCCGTGTTCCTCTGAACCGCCGCGGAGAAGGCAATCGCACGGCTCCTCCGACACAGAGCGGACAGCCCATTCCCGAGCGGCGGGAGCCAACTCCAGCCGGTAGCGCTGGAGAATTCTGGAAATCGTGCCGTCGGCGATCAGCGCCTTCAGGCCCCGCTCGAAGGCCTGGAACTTCTCGGGCGAAACCCGTTGGCGGGAAAAGGCGATGGCGTAGCCCACCGCCTCGAACAGACCGACCTCGCGGACGTTGTGCAGGTGATGCCGTTCGATCAGCCGCCGGGCGATGTTGCGATTCATCACCACCATGCCGTCGCCGAAACGCCCCGCATCGAGCTTGCGCATCAGACGCAGGTTGTCGATTTCCAGGTGGACATGCGCCGTGGCGATGCCCTGCAAACGCAGGCTCACCAGATTGGCCGTACCGGAGGGGCCCAGCGTGTGCAGCTCGCGGCTGCCCCCCGGCTCCGGCTGCCAGCCTTTCGCGGGATTGGAACGATGGGCGTACAGATCGAGGCTGGAGTCGATCAGCGCGGGGGTGAAGAGGAAATCGGCCGCCCTTTCGTGGCTGGGAATGACCGCGAAGACCGCATCGGTCAGCTCCTGCTCGACCATCGCCAGGGCACGGCGCCAGGGTACCAGGTCGATCGGGCAGTCGAAGCGGATATGGGCGCAGACCGCCTGTACCACGTCGACGAAGGGACCGCGGGGAACCGGGGCCTTCGCCTCGCCGGAAGACTCCTCGGCCGAAAAGTCGAAAGACAGGAACTCACCGGTAGCGAAGCGCAGCTCGACGGCCCTGGCCGGCCAATACAGCAACAGCATCCAGATCGCCAGGAATACACGTATCGACATCGACTGACTGCCCGGCCACCCGCCGGAGACAGGGTGTCCACTTTTTCTGCACGCAAAAAAAGAGGCGAGGATGACCTCGCCTACTCTTCATTCCCTTTTCCCTTTTTTCCCGATTCATCGTCCTGATGATTCGCTATCCTGCGAAGTCCCTGGCCGTCGTCCTTGCCGACCTGTGTCAGTCCGTCGACACGGGAGAGATAGTAACGCGCAGCCCAAACCGGACAAGGCGGCGAGGTTTCGCCCTGGCGTCGCGGTGGCGTCGCGGTGGCGTCGGAGAAAAAATGAAAACAACCGAATTTTCAATGAATTGCATGATATGCGCCAGTCCGAGCGCCCCCTCGACGACCGTCCGACCTACACGTCTTGTAGGCAATGGCTTACACGCGACGAAGCAATCGAAGCGATTTCCGCCCGCTGACGGCCGGAGAACTCGAGCGATTGGAAACGTCCACGCATGGGCAGGCGCCCCGCCCGGCACACCAGCAACACCTGCCCCCACGAGGAAAGGGGTCACCGGGCAGGGGAACAGGACGCTGGACGCCGCTGTGCCAGCGCGATGGATACCTCAGAAGAGCAATCCCAGAAAAGCGGTGCCGTACACCAGAATCATCCCCACTTCTAAACAGCGGGTGAGGAAGACATCGCAACGGTCGTGCCGGACCGTCGCCGCCATCCTTTCCTCTTTTTCCTCAAGCTCCTCTTCAAGGCAAGAATCGCTCTCGTTGACCTGCTGCATGTCCAAGGCCCTCTTCACTTCTTTCTGCTTCCCGGCCCACCGGCTGCAGAACCGAAAAAGCCTCTCCTGGCGTCCTTGCGAAGCACAGGAAAAAAGAGGAACGACCATCGGCCTGCCTATCCGAACAAGTAAGATGAGGCTTGGCGCAGTGGTCAAGGGCGGCACGCAAAAACAGCCAGCGCCGCGGATTCGCACCCACCTACCCGACTGGATGGGGCCTGCACGACCCTTCAGCATTTAGACTGCCCGGCGACAATACGGCCCCGTCGAGGGCGGCGTACCGTCCCCCATCCAGCCAGCGAGGAAAGACATGAGCATCAAGACCATCCGTGTACCAGCCGGCGGCGGCTTCGAGCACGTCGTCCTGGAAACCAGCGCACCGGTCGAGCCGAAGGCCGGGGAGATCGTCGTGCGCCTGCGCGCCAGCTCGCTCAACTACCACGACTACCTGGTGGTCAGCGGCGCCTGGGGTCCGAGCGAGCCGCGCATTCCCCTCTCGGACGGCGCCGGCGAAGTCCTCGCGGTGGGTCCCGGCGTCGGCAAATTCAAGCCGGGCGACCGGGTGGTCAGCACCTTCTTCCCCACCTGGCTGGACGGCGAACCCGAGGTCGAGGGCTTCGCCACCGTACCGGGCGACGGCGTCGACGGCTTCGCCCGCGAGCAGGTGACCCTGCCGGCGACCGCCTTCACCCACGCCCCGAAGGGCTGGAGCCACGCCGAGGCGGCGACCCTGACCACCGCCGGGCTGACCGCCTGGCGCGCGCTGATGGTCGACGGCAACCTCAAGCCCGGCGAAACCGTGCTGGTGCAGGGCAGCGGCGGGGTTTCGGTGTTCGCCCTGCAGTTCGCCAAGCTGGCCGGGGCGACGGTCATCGCCACCTCCTCCAGCGACGACAAGCTCGCCCGCCTGGAAGCCCTGGGCGCGGACCACCTGATCAACTACCGCCAGGACCCGCAGTGGGGCGACACGGTGCGCCGCCTGACCGGCGGACGCGGCGTCGATCACGTCATCGAAGTGGGCGGACCGGCTACGCTGGAACAATCGATGACCGCCGCGCGCATCGGCGGGCACATCGCGGTGATCGGCATCCTGTCCGGACTCTCCGCCCACCTGCCGCTGGCCATCGCGCTGACCCGGCAGCTGCGCCTGCAGGGGCTGATCGTCGGCAGCCGCCGCCAGCAGAAGGACATGGTCCGGGCCATCGAGGCGACGGGCATGCGCCCGGTCGTCGACCGCCACTTCCCCCTCGAGGCCATGGTCGACGCCTTCCGGTACGAGGAAAGCGGGCGGCATTTCGGAAAGATCTGCCTGGATATCTGAGGGCCTGGGCGGGATGCCCTCTTGAAAGCGGGAGTCGAGCCTTGAACCTGACCACCTCCTACCTGGGCCTGCGCCTGCGCAACCCGCTGATCGCCTCGGCCTCGCCGCAGAACGCCGAACTCGATCACCTGCGCCGGCTGGACGACGCCGGGATCGGCGCGGTCGTGCTGCCCTCGGTGTTCCAGGAACAGCTGGAAGCCGGTGCCAACGACTACGCCAGCATCGGCGCCGCCTGCGCCGAGGTGCCGGAATTCCTCGCGCCGCTCGAAGGCGGCCCCTACGGGCTGATTCCGGAGTCCCATCTGGCGCTGATCATGCGCGCCAAGGCCGAGCTGTCGGTGCCGGTCATCGCCAGCCTCAACGGCGCCTCGGCCAGCCACTGGACCCGCTACGCCGCCCTCCTGGAGGAAGCCGGCGCCGACGCCCTGGAACTCAACCTGTACTTCGTGCCGGTCGATCCGCTGGAGTCCGGTGCGGCGGTCGAGCAGCGCTACCTCGACGTACTGGCCAGCGTGCGCCAGGCGGTGAAGATCCCGGTGGCGGTGAAGATGCCGCCCTACTTCAGTTCCATCGGCAACATGGCCAGCCGGCTGGTGAAGGGCGGCGCCGACGGCCTGGTGATCTTCAACCGCTACCTGCAGCCGGACATCGACCTGCAGCGTCTGGAGCTGTCCAGCGAACTGGAGCTGAGCAGTGCCCGGGAAATCCGCCTGCCGCTGCTGTGGATCGCCCTGCTGGCCGGACGGGTCGAGGGCTCGCTGGCCGCCTCCGGCGGGGTGGAGAGCGCCGAGCAGGTGGTGAAGTACCTGCTGGCCGGCGCCGATGCGGTGATGACCACCGCCGCCATCCTGCGCGAGGGCCCGGGCTGCGTGCACACCCTGCTCGCCGGCCTCGAGGACTGGCTGGACACGCAGCCGGTCGAATCGCTGGAGCAGATCCGCGGCAGCATGAGCTGGCTGCGCCTGAAAAAGCACGACAACTACGTGCGCGCCAACTACCTGCAGCTGATCGAAGGCTTCGGCAGCGCCCATCGCGGCTGAGCGACACAGCGGAGCTTCCACGCATCGCCCCCATGCGGCATTCGGGTCGCCCGGCAGCCCGCCGTCGGCCGGTATACTGGCGCGCAGGAGCCGGGGCCCACAACGATGCACCCGAGTGTCCCCGGCGCGCCGCCAAGGAAGCAAGGATGAAGCAGGAGCGAAGAAAACTGCTGGTCAGGGGCCTGATCGCCGCCGCGCTGCTCGCCGGCCTGGCCCTCGTGGCCTGGATCGAACTGCGCCCGGACGGCCTCGGCGAAGGGTTCGCCAGCGGCAACGGACGCATCGAGGCGACCGAGATCGACGTGGCGACCAAGCTCGCCGGGCGCATCGCGGCAATCGCCGTGGACGAAGGCGACTTCGTCCAGCCGGGACAGATCCTCGCGCGCATGGACACCCAGACCCTCGACGCCCAGCTGAACCAGGCCAGCGCGCAGGTGCGCCAGGCGGAGAACGCCATCCTCACCGCCCGCGCCCGGGTCGCCCAGCGCCAGAGCGAGGAGGCCAGCGCCGCGGCGGTGGTCGAGCAGCGCCAGGCCGAGCTGACCGCCGCCGAGAAGCGCTTCGCCCGCACCGACGCGCTGGTCCGGCGCAACGCGGTGGCCCGCCAGCAACTCGACGACGACCGGGCCGACATGCAGAGTGCCCGTGCCGCGCTGGCCGCAGCGCGCTCGGCAGTGCTCTCGGCGCAAGCGGCGATCGCCGCGGCCCGCTCCGAGGTGATCGAGGCCGAATCTGCCCTGGAGGCCGCCCGGGCCAATGTGGCCCGCCTGCAGGCGGACCTCGACGACAGCCTGCTGAAGAGCGACCGCCTGGCGCGGGTGCAGTACCGGGTGGCAGAGCCGGGCGAGGTGCTCGCCGCCGGCGGCAAGGTGCTCAATCTGGTCGACCTGACCGACGTCTACATGACCTTCTTCCTGCCCACCCACGAGGCCGGCCGGGTGGCCCTGGGCAGCGACGCCCACCTGGTGCTGGACGCCGCGCCGCGCTACGTGCTCCCGGCGCGGATCAGCTACGTCGCCAGCGTCGCCCAGTTCACCCCGAAGACCGTGGAGACCGAGAGCGAGCGGGAGAAGCTGATGTTCCGCATCAAGGCGCGGATCGACCCGCAGCTCCTGGCCAAGCACCTCGAACAGGTCAAGACCGGCCTCCCCGGCCGGGCCTACGTGAAGCTCGACCCGGCGGCCGAATGGCCCGCCCACCTGCAGGTCAACGTGACCCCATGAGCGGCGTCGCGCAGCTTGCCAAGGTCGGCCTGCGCTATGGCAAGACCCGCGCGCTGGACGCACTCGACCTGGCGATCCCGGCCGGCTGCATGGCCGGGCTGATCGGTCCGGACGGGGTCGGCAAGTCCAGCCTGCTGGCGCTGCTCGCCGGCGCCCGGCAGATCCAGACCGGCAGCGTGCGGGTGCTGGGCGGCGAGATGGCCGACCCGCTCCACCGCCGCGCGGTCTGTCCGCGCATCGCCTACATGCCCCAGGGCCTGGGCAAGAACCTCTACCCGACGCTGACCGTCTTCGAAAACCTCGAGTTCTTCGGCCGCCTGTTCGGACAGGACGCCGCGGAGCGCCGCTGGCGCATCGCCGACCTGCTCGCCGCCACCGGCCTCGCCCCCTTCGTCGAGCGCCCGGCGGGCAAGCTCTCCGGCGGCATGAAACAGAAGCTCGGACTGTGCTGCGCGCTGCTCCACGATCCCGACCTGTTGATCCTCGACGAGCCGACCACCGGCGTCGACCCGCTGTCGCGCAACCAGTTCTGGGAACTGATCGAGCGCATCCGCCGCAACCGCCCGGGGATGAGCGTGCTGGTCGCCACCGCCTACATGGACGAGGCGCAGCGCTTCGACTGGCTGGCGGCGATGGACGGCGGACGCGTGCTGGCCAGCGGCACGCCGGCCGAACTGCTCGCGCGCACCGCCAGCACCACTCTGGAAGAGGCCTTCATCGCCCTGCTGCCGGAAGAGCGGCGCCGCGGCCACCATGTGCTAGTCATTCCGCCGCGCACCTGCCGCGACGGCGCGGCCATCGAGGCCCACGGCCTGACCATGCGCTTCGGCGACTTCGTCGCGGTCGATCGGGTGAACTTTCGCATCGAGCGCGGGGAAATCTTCGGCTTTCTCGGCTCCAACGGCTGCGGCAAGACCACCACCATGAAGATGCTCACCGGCCTGTTGCCGGCCAGCGAGGGCCAGGCGCTGCTGTTCGGCCGGCCGGTGGACGCCAACGACCTGCAGGTGCGCCAGCGGGTCGGCTACATGTCGCAGGCCTTCTCGCTCTACAACGAACTCTCCGTACGGCAGAACCTCGACCTGCACGCCCGGCTGTTCCACGTCCCGGCCGCCGAGCGGCAGGCGCGGATCGCCGCGATGGTCGAGCGCTTCGGCCTCGGCACGGAACTCGACAGCCTGCCGGGCGAGCTGCCGATGGGCATCCGCCAGCGCCTGTCGCTGGCCGTGGCGGTGATCCACCGGCCCGAACTGCTGATCCTCGACGAACCCACCTCGGGGGTCGATCCCATCGCCCGCGACGGCATCTGGGAGCTCTTGATCCAGCTGTCCCGCGAGGAGGGGGTGACCATCTTCATCTCCACCCACTTCATGAACGAAGCGCTGCGCTGCGACCGCATCTCGCTGATGCACGCCGGCAAGGTGCTGGACAGCGACACCCCGCAGGCGCTGATGGAGAAGCGCGGCCTGCCGAGCCTCGAGGAAACCTTCATCGCCTACCTCGAGGAGGCCGGCGACAGTACCGTGCCGGTAGCGGCGACGCCGGCACCCGCGACGGCGCCGGAGCAAAACGCCGGCACCCGCGGCAACCCCCGCTTCAGCCTGCGCCGCCTGCTCAGCTACAGCCGCCGCGAGACCATGGAGCTGCGCCGCGACCCGATCCGCGCCACCCTCGCCTTCCTCGGCACGGCGTTCCTGATGTTCATCATGGGCTACGGCATCAACATGGACGTGGAGCACCTGACCTTCGCCGTGCTCGACCACGACCGGACCACCACCAGCCAGAGCTACGCCCTGGACGTGTCCGGCTCGCGCTACTTCATCGAGAAGGCGCCACTGACCGGTTATGGAGACCTCGAGGCGCGCATGCGCAGCGGCGAGGTCAGCCTGGCGATCGAGTTCCCGCCGAACTTCGCCCGCGACCTCAAGCGCGGCGCCCGGCCGCAGGTGGCCTTCTGGATCGACGGCGCCATGCCGACCCGCGCCAACACCATCAAGGGCTACGTGCAGGGCATTCACGAGAACTTCCTGCAGCGCCTGGCCCGCGAGTCGCCCCAGGCCATCGCCGCCGGCGGCGCGGAGGTCGCCCTGCGCTACCGCTACAACCCCGACGTGCAGAGCCTGCCGGCCATGGTGCCGGCGATGATCCCGATCCTGCTGATGATGATCCCGGCGATGCTCACCGCCCTCGGCGTGGTGCGCGAGAAGGAGCTGGGCTCGATCGTCAACTTCTACGTCACCCCGGTGACCCGCCTGGAGTTCCTGCTCGGCAAGCAGCTGCCCTACGTCGGCCTGGGCATGATCAACTTCGCCATGCTGGTGGCGCTCGCCACGCTGTTCTTCGGCGTTCCACTGAAGGGCAGCCTGCCGGCCCTGGCCATCGGCGCGCTGCTCTACGTGGGCTGCTCGACGGGCCTCGGCCTGCTGATCTCCTCGGTACTGAAGAGCCAGATCGCCGCCATCTTCGGCACCGCCATCGCCACCCTGTTGCCGGCCATCCAGTTCTCCGGGCTGTTCCAGCCGGTGTCGGCCATGCAGGGGGCGGGCGCGCTGATCGGCCGGCTCTATCCGACCACCCACTTTCTCACCATCAGCCGCGGCGTGTTCAACAAGGCCCTGGGCCTGGCGGACCTCTGGCCCTACTTCGTTCCCCTGCTGCTGGCGGTGCCGGTGCTGACCCTGATCAGCGTCGCCGGCCTGCGCAAACAGGAGCGCTGAGATGCGCAGGCTCCTTCGCAAGCTCTCCAACATCCTGCAGCTCGGCCTCAAGGAGCTGCGCAGCCTGTACCGCGACCCGGCGCTGCTGCTGCTGATCCTCTACTCCTTCACCCTGGGCGTGTACTCCAGCGCCACCAGCCTGCCGGAAACCCCTTACCGCGCGACCCTGGCGGTGGTCGACGAGGACCGCTCGCCGGTTTCCTACCGCATCGTCGACGCCTTCTAGGCGCCCTACTTCCTGCCGCCGCAGTACATCGACACCAGCCAGATGGACAGCGGCATGGACGCCGGGCTCTACACCTTCACCCTGAACATTCCGCCGAACTTCCAGCAGGACCTGCTGGCCGGGCGTACCCCGACCCTCCAGCTCAACGTCGATGCCACCCAGGTCAGCCAGGCCTTCACCGGCGCCGGGCACATCCAGCAGATCGTCGCCGTGGAGGTCGCCGAGTTCGTCCGCCGCTACCGCAGCGTCGAGATCCCGGCGGTAGATGCGGTGGTGCGCATGGAATACAACCCCAACCTGGTGAGCGCCTGGTTCGGCGCGCTGAACGAGGTGGCCAACCAGGTCACCATGCTGGCGATCATCCTCACCGGCGCGGCATTGATCCGCGAGCGCGAGCACGGCACCATCGAGCACCTGCTGGCGATGCCGGTCACCCCGCTGGAGATCATGCTGGCCAAGGTCTGGTCGATGGGCGCGGTGGTGCTGGCCGCCGCGATCCTGTCGCTGCGCCTGGTCGTCGAACGATGGCTGGACGTCCCGCTGCACGGCTCGATGACCCTGTTCCTCGCCGGCACCGTGCTGCACCTGTTCGCCGTCACCTCGATGGGCATCTTCTTCGGCACGCTGGCCCGCTCCATGCCGCAGCTGGGCCTGCTGATCATCCTCACGCTGATGCCGCTGCAGATCCTCTCCGGCGGCCGGACCCCGCGGGAAAGCATGCCCGAGGCGGTACAGGACATCATGCTGGTCGCTCCCACCACCCACTTCATCAAGCTGGCCCAGGCCATCTTCTTCCGCGGCGCGGAGTTGGCCATCGTCTGGCCGTCGCTGCTGGCACTCGCCGTCATCGGCAGCCTGTTCTTCGTCGCCGCCCTCTCCCGCCTGCGCAAGTCGCTGCAGTAGCCGCACCAGTCCAGTCGGCCGATACTCCCAGCAGGCAACCCGCGCCGGTGTCGGCGGCCTGCGCCGCCCGCTATGATCGGCGGACCGGCACGCGGCGGCCAAGCTGCAGGGATTGCCACCCGGCACTGCCTGCCCGGTCGCGCCTCCATTGCCGTGCCCGACGCTCCCCGTCTCCCCAAAGGAACCGAAAGACATGATCGAAGTAAGCGTTTCCGTGAGCATCGCCCGTCCGGCCGAACAGGTCTGGGCAATCCTCGGCGGGTTCGATTTTCTGCCGCGCTGGGTCGAGCCCATCGCCAGCAGCCGGCTCGACGATGGCGGTCGCCTGCGCCGTCTGGAGACGGTCGACGGCGCAGTCATCGTCGAACGCCTGCTGGAGTTCAGCGACAGCGAACGGCAGTACAGCTATGCGCTGCTCGAAAGTCCCTTCCCGGTCTCCGACTACGTCGGCCGGGTGGCGGTCCGGGACGACGGCGCCGGCGGCGCGCAGGCGACCTGGTCCAGCCGCTTTCGCAGCCAGGGCGTCGACGAGGTCGAGATCGCCGCGGACTTCGAGGGCTTCTATCAGGCCGGCCTGGAGCGCCTGAAGGCGCTGGTCGAGGGGCAATAGCCGCCGCTCACGGACGCTTTATGAACGCCTGCAGGCGCGGGACCATGAAGTCGAGGAACACCCGCACCCGCTGAGGCAGGTGCCGCCCGCCCGGGTAGAGCGCATGGACCTCCTCGCAATCGTGGCCGCTCTCGGCGAGCACCTCGACCAGCCGGCCGGCGGCGATGTCGCGGTCGATGTGGAAGTCGGCCAGCCGGGCGATGCCGACCCCGGCGATGGCCAGCCGGCGCACCGTTTCGCCGTTGTTGGCCAAGAGGTTGCCGCGCACCATGCGGTCGACGATGCGCCCGCCCTGGCGCAGCGGCCAGACCGGGCTGGCGCGGCGAAAATTGAAACCCAGGCAGTTGTGCCGGTCGAGGTCCTCGATGCCGGCCGGCACGCCGTGCCGGTCCAGATAGGCCGGGGCGGCGACCATCCGCCGCCGGGCGACGCCGATCCTGCGGGCGCGCAGCGTCGAATCGCCCAGCGCGCCGATGCGAAAGGCGATATCGGTACGTTCCAGATAGAGATCGACGAGGTCGTCGGACAGCGACAGGTCCACCAGGATGTCCGGATGGGACTCCCAGAAGGCCGGCAGCAGCGGCTCGATGCCCCAGGTGCCGAATCCCACCGAGGCGTTCACCCGCACCGTGCCGCGGGCGTGGCGCGCGCCCTTGGCGAGCGCCTGCTCGATGTCGTCGAGTTCGGCAAGCAACACCTGGCTGCGCTCGTAGTAGAGGCGGCCCTCGTCGGTCAGCGCCAGCCGGCGGGTGGAACGCTCGAACAGGCGCACCCCGAGCCGCTGCTCGATGCGCTGGACGAGCTTGCTGATCGTCGAAGGACTGGCCAGCAACTGGCGGGCAGCCTCGGAAAAGCTGCCGGTCTCCACCACCCGGACGAATATCTGCATCTCGCCGGCCCGGTTGTCCATCACGCCTCGCGTTCGACGGTTCGAAAGCGCGCAACGGTAGCACACGAACAGGAAAGCGGCGGCTGCGGCTTTCAACGGGCGAACGGCTCATGAACCTTTGGCAGGTGTTCGTCCCCCGGTAGGAGCCAGCTTGCTGGCGATGTCCTTTGCAGACTGACGCCAGCAAGCTGGCTCCTACGAATCGAACCTACCCTTGCCCACCGGCAGGCAAGACCGCCTCGGCAATCGTCCGCCATGGGTAATTGAATGGACTGCGGGAGCGCCCTCTCCCGCGCACGGGGGAGAGAGCGCTTCGGCGGTTTGGCTTCAGCCGGCGGCCAGCATGTGGCCGCGCCGCTCCTGGTTGATGTGCCAGGACAGGGCTTCCTCCAGCACATGCGGGGTCTGGCCGCCGCGCTCGCAGGCACGCGCGAAGTAGTCCTCCAGCGCCGCGCGGTAGTCCGGGTGCACGCAGTTGTCGATGATCGCCCGCGCCCGCTCGCGCGGCGCCAGGCCGCGCAGGTCGGCCAGGCCCTGCTCGGTGACCAGGATGTCGACGTCGTGCTCGGTGTGGTCGACATGGCTGACCATCGGCACCACGCTGGAAATCGCCCCGTCCTTGGCGATCGACTTGGTGACGAAGATCGAGGTGTGGGCGCTGCGGGCGAAGTCGCCGGAGCCGCCGATGCCGTTCATCATCCGCGTGCCGCCGACGTGGGTGGAGTTGACGTTGCCGTAGAGGTCGAACTCCAGCGCGGTGTTGATGCCGATGATGCCGAGCCGACGCGACACCTCCGGGTGGTTGGAGATTTCCTGCGGACGCAGCACCAGGCGCTCCTTGTAGCGCGCGAAGTCGCCGAACACCTGGGCGCCGCGGGCCGCCGAGAGGACGATGGCGCTGCCCGAGGCGAAATCCAGCTTGCCGGCGTCGAAGAGTTCGAAGGTCGAGTCCTGGAGCACCTCGGAATACATGCAGAGGTTCTCGAAGGGCGCATCGATCAGCCCGGCCATCACCGCATTGGCGATGGAGCCGACGCCGACCTGCAGCGGACCCAGGTTGCGCGGCAGGCGCCCCGCTTCCACTTCCTGGGCGAAGAAGCCGATCAGGTGGTTGGCGATCGCCTGGGTCTCCCCGTCCGCCGGCTGCACGTTGGACGGCGAATCGCGGTACTCGCTGATGACGATGGCGGCGATCCGTGCCGGATCGATCGGAATGGCCGTGCAGCCGATGCGCTCGTCCGGGCGCGTCAGCGGAATCGGCGCGCGCTCCGGGCGGTCGGCCGGGATGTAGATGTCGTGCAGGCCTTCCAGATCGGTGCCGTAGCGCAGGCTGATCTCGACGATCACCTGGTCGGCGAACAGCGCCAGGTTGGCCGAGTTGCCCACCGAGGCGGTCGGCACGATATGACCCTCCTCGGTGATCGCCACCGCCTCGACCACGGTGACGTCCGGCCGCTTGAGCTGGTGGCTGCGCATCTGTTCGACGGTTTCGGACAGATGCTGGTCGATGAACATCACCTTGCCGTCGTTGATCGCCTTGCGCAGGGCCGGATCGGCCTGGAACGGCATGCGCCGGGCCAGCAGGCCGGACTCGGCCATCAGCTTGTCGAGACCGTTGCCGATGCTCGCGCCGGTGATCAGGCTGATGCTCAGGGGCTCATGGCTGGCGCGCTCGACCAACGCGAAGGGAACGGCCTTGGCGTCGCCGGCGCAGGCGAAGCCGCTCATGCCGACGGTCATGCCATTGTGGATCAGGGAAGCGGCTTCAGCGGCGCTCATGACCTTGTCATGCAGGGCAGCCAAGCGGATACGCTCGGAATGCATAGGAAGAAACCTCGAAGATTGTAGTTATTAGAAAGAGGATTACGGGGGTATTACTTACCGTCGCTGGGGCTTATACAAAGTTTCGCGAGGGTCCCCAAGCTAGACCAAAGCATGAGAGCCATGCCGACCGCTCAAGAGCACGCCTGCCCGGCCGGTCGTCAACCGGCGGGCGCGGAAGGCGGCGGCGGTGTCATGCCTCTTGCCGAGCAAACGTGCGCAACGGGCACAGAGGAAAAGTCACGGCGAAAAAAAGCCGGACCGGGGCCGCCGCCCGATCCGGCCGAAGCACCGACGTCGACCGCGGCCTGGAGGGGTCCACGGGCCGTGGCCGGGTCGGTGGAGCGAAAAAGGCGTCGCTCAGCGGGTGGCCAGCATGTGGCCACGCTCTTCCAGGTTGAGGTGCCAGGACAGCGCCTCGCCCAGCAGGTGCGGGGTCTGCCCGCCGCGCGCGCAGGCGCGGGCGAAGTAGTCCTCCAGCGCCGCGCGATACTCCGGGTGCACGCAGTTGTCGATGATCGCCCGCGCCCGCTCGCGCGGCGCCAGGCCGCGCAGGTCGGCCAGGCCCTGCTCGGTGACCAGGATGTCGACGTCGTGCTCGGTGTGGTCGACGTGGCCGACCATCGGCACCACGCTGGAAATCGCCCCGTCCTTGGCGATCGACTTGGTGACGAAGATCGAGGTGTGCGCGCTGCGGGCGAAGTCGCCGGAGCCGCCGATGCCGTTCATCATCCGCGTGCCGCCGACGTGGGTGGAGTTGACGTTGCCGTAGAGGTCGAACTCCAGCGCGGTGTTGATGCCGATGATGCCGAGCCGACGCGACACCTCCGGGTGGTTGGAGATTTCCTGCGGACGCAGCACCAGGCGCTCCTTGTAGCGCGCGAAGTCGCCGAACACCTGGGCGCCGCGGGCCGCCGAGAGGACGATGGCGCTGCCCGAGGCGAAATCCAGCTTGCCGGCGTCGAAGAGTTCGAAGGTCGAGTCCTGGAGCACCTCGGAATACATGCAGAGGTTCTCGAAGGGCGCATCGATCAGCCCGGCCATCACCGCATTGGCGATGGAGCCGACGCCGACCTGCAGCGGTCCCAGGTTGCGCGGCAGGCGCCCCGCTTCCACTTCCTTCGCGAAGAAGCCGATCAGGTGGTCGGCGATCGCCTGGGTCTCCGCGTCCGCCGGCTGCACGGTGGACGGCGAGTCGCGGTAGTCGCTGATGACGATGGCGGCGATCCGCGCCGGGTCGACCGGGATCGCCGTGACGCCGATGCGCTGGTCCGGGCTGACCAGCGGAATCGGCGCGCGCCCCGGCCGGTCGGCCGGGATGTAGATGTCGTGCAGCCCTTCCAGATCGGTGCCGTAGCGCAGGCTGATCTCGACGATCACCTGGTCGGCGAACAGCGCCAGGCTGGCCGAGTTGCCCACCGAGGCAGTCGGCACGATATGGCCTTCCTCGGTGATCGCCACCGCCTCGATCACCGCGATGTCCGGCCGCTTGAGCTGATGGCTGCGCATCTGCTCGACGGTTTCGGAGAGGTGCTGGTCGACGAACATCACCTGGCCGGCGTTGATCGCCTTGCGCAGGGCCGCATCGGCCTGGAACGGCATGCGCCGGGCCAGCGCGCCGGACTCGGCCAGCAGTTTGTCGAGGCCGTTGCCGATACTCGCGCCGGTGACCAGGCTGATGCGCACCGGTTCGCGTTGGGCGCGCTCGGCCAGGGCGAAGGGAACGGCCTTGGCGTCGCCCGCGCAGCCGAAGCCGCTGATGCCGACGGTCATGCCGTCCTCGATCAGGGCCGCCGCCTCGGCGGCGCCGACGATCCGGTCACGCAGGGAAGCCAGGCGAATACGCTCGGAATACATGGGAAACCTCGGTGGATTGTAATTATTCGAAAGGGAGGGCCTTGGCCCCTCGGCAGGCGAGCCGAGAGGCATCAAGGTCTTACGGAAACGGCCATGCAAGATGCCGACGCACCTCTACATGTTCGGGTAATTGGGTCCGCCGCCACCCTCGGGCGCCACCCAGACGATGTTCTGCGACGGGTCCTTGATGTCGCAGGTCTTGCAGTGCAGGCAGTTCTGCGCGTTGATCTGCAGGCGCGGCTCGCCCTGCTCCGCCCCCAGCACCTCGTACACCCCGGCCGGGCAGTAGCGCTGCGCCGGCTCGGCATAGCGCGGCAGGTTTTCCTGCACCGGCAGCGCACCGTCCTTGAGGACCAGATGACAGGGCTGGTTTTCTTCGTGGTTGGTGTTGGAGAGGAACACCGAGCCGGGCTTGTCGAAGCTCAGCACACCGTCCGGCTTCGGATAGACGATGGGCGAGTAGTCCGCCGCCGGACGCAGCCGCGCATGGTCGGCCTCGCGGTCGTGCAGGGTGATCGGCAGCCGCCCGCCGAGCAGGTTCTGCTCGACGAAGTTGAAGGCGCCGCCGGCCAGCGGTCCGAGCCGGTGCAGCGCCGGGCCGAAGTTGCGCGAGCGGTACAACTCCTCATGCAGCCAGGAGGCCTCGAAAGCGGCCTTCCAGCGCGGCGCCCAGGCGCTGTCCGGCAGTTCCTCGGTCAGTGCGGCGAATACCGTCTCCGCCGCCAGCAGCCCCGACTTCATCGCCGTGTGGCTGCCCTTGATCTTGGCCACGTTCAGGGTGCCGGCGTCGCAGCCGAGCAACAGGCCGCCGGGGAAGGCCATCTCCGGCAGGGCGTTGAAACCGCCCTTGGCGATGGCCCGCGCGCCGTAGGCCACCCGCTTGCCGCCTTCCAGGTACTGCTTCAGCACGGGGTGGTGCTTGAGCCGCTGGAACTCGTCGAAGGGGCTGAGCCAGGGATTGGCGTAGTTCAGGTCGACGATCAGGCCGACCACGACCTGGTGGTTCTCCGCGTGGTAGAGGAAGAAACCGCCGCCGCTGTCGCGCTCCAGCGGCCAGCCGGCGCCGTGGATCACCAGCCCGGGCCGGTGGCGGGCCGGGTCGATGTCCCACAGTTCCTTGATGCCGAGGCCGTAGTGCTGCGGGTCGGCGTCGCGGGCCAGGTCGAAGCGCTCGCTCAGTTGCTTGCCCAGATGCCCACGGCAGCCCTCGGCGAACAGGGTGTAGCGGGCGTGCAGCTCCATGCCCGGCATGAAGCCGTCCTTGGGCGAGCCGTCGGCGGCCACGCCCATGTCGCCGGTGGCCACGCCCCTGACCCGGCCGTTCTCGTCGTAGAGCACTTCCGTGGCGGCGAAGCCGGGAAAGACCTGCACGCCCAGCGCCTCGGCCTGCTCGCCCAGCCAGCGCACCAGGTTGCCGAGGCTGACGATGTGGTTGCCGGCGTTGTGCAGGCTTTTCGGCAGCAGGGCGTCGGGCAGCTTCACCGCCTGTTCGGCGTTCTTCAGCAGGTAGACCTCGTCGGCGGTCACCGGGGTGTGCAGCGGGGCGCCGCGCTCCTGCCAGTCGGGGAACAGCTCGTCGAGGGCGCGGGACTCGAACACCGCGCCGGAGAGGATGTGCGCCCCGACCTCGGAGCCCTTCTCCACCACGCAGACTTCCAGCGGCCGTTCCCGCTCGGCGGCCAGCTGCATCAGCCGGCAGGCGGCGGACAGGCCCGCCGGGCCGGCGCCGACGATGACCACGTCGAATTCCATGGCTTCGCGCATGGCGCGTTCCTCCACATCAAAGGCCAAAAGGCTTGTTGTTGTCGTGGTAGGGCGGGTGAAACCCGCCGGACATGGCGCGGAGCCGCACCGGAGTCGGCGGGTTGCACCCGCCCTACACCTTCACTCTGGGGTTCAGAGGGCCTTTTCCAGCTCGGGCACCGCCTCGAACAGATCCGCCACCAGGCCGTAGTCGGCGATCTGGAAGATCGGCGCCTCGGCGTCCTTGTTGATGGCGACGATCACCTTGGAATCCTTCATCCCCGCCAGGTGCTGGATGGCGCCGGAGATGCCGACGGCGATGTACAGCTCGGGCGCGACGATCTTGCCGGTCTGCCCGACCTGCATGTCGTTGGCGACGAAACCGGCGTCCACCGCCGCCCGCGAGGCGCCGACCGCGGCGCCCAGCTTGTCGGCGAGCGTTTCCAGCAGGGCGAAGTTCTCGCCGCTGCCCAGCCCGCGGCCGCCCGATACCACGATGCGCGCGCTGCCCAGCTCCGGGCGGTCGGACTTGGCCAGCTCCTCGCCGACGAAGCGCGAGGTGCCGGCGTCGTGCACGGCACTGAGGCTCTCGACGACGGCGCTGCCGCCCTCGGCCGGCAGCGGATCGAAGGCGCTGGCGCGCACCGTGGCGACCACCACCGGGTCGAGCGACTGCACGGTGGCGATGGCGTTGCCGGCATAGATCGGCCGGCGGAAGGTGTTCGGCGAGACGACGCCGACGATGTCGGAGAGCTGGGCCACGTCGAGCAGCGCGGCGACCCGCGGCATCAGGTTCTTGCCGGCCGAGCCGGCCGGCGCGAGCAGGTGCGAATAGGTCTTGCCCAGCGCGGCGACCAGCCGGGCGAGGTTTTCCGCCAGCTGGTGCTCGTAGACGGCGGCATCGGCGACCAGCACCTTGCTCACCCCGGGGATGGCGGCGGCCTGGGCGGCGACGGCCCCGCAGGAGCGGCCGGCGACCAGCAGATGCACCTCGCCGCCCAGCAGCGCCGCGGCGCCCAGGGTGTTCAGGGTGGCGCCCTTGAGGGTGCGGTTGTCGTGTTCGGCAATGACAAGAATGGCCATCAGATCACCTTCGCTTCGCTCTTCAGTTTTTCCACCAGCTCGCTCACGCTGCCGACCTTGATGCCGCCCTGGCGCTCGGCCGGCGCCTCGACCTTGAGCAGGCGGGTATGGGCCTTGAGCACCACGCCGAGTTCGGCGGGGGTCCTGACCTCCAGCGGCTTCTTCTTGGCCTTCATGATGTTCGGCAAGGAGGCGTAGCGCGGCTCGTTCAGGCGCAGGTCGGTGGTGACGATGGCCGGCAGGGCCAGCGACAGGGTCTGCAGGCCGCCGTCGATCTCGCGGGTGACCTCGAGGCAGCCCTCCTGCAGGGCGAGCGCCGAGGCGAAGGTGGCCTGCGGCCAGTCCAGCAGCGCGGCGAGCATCTGCCCGGTCTGGTTGTTGTCGGCGTCGATGGACTGCTTGCCGAGGATCACCAGGTCGGGCTGCTCCGCCGCGACCACGGCGGCGAGCAGCTTGGCCACCACCAGGGACTCGGGCAGCTCGGCGGTGTCGATCTGGATGCCGCGGTCGGCGCCGAGGGCCAGGGCGGTGCGGATCTGCTCCTGGCAGGCGCTGGGGCCTACCGAGACGGCGACGATCTCGGTCGCGATGCCGGCTTCCTTGAGGCGCACGGCCGCTTCCACGGCGATCTCGCAGAAGGGGTTCATGGCCATCTTGACGTTGGCCAGATCGACATCGCTCTGGTCGGCCTTCACCCGCACCTTGACGTTGTAGTCGATCACCCGTTTGACGGTTACCAGTATTTTCATTGCGCAAGTCCCCGCTGGGGCGGCCTCCGTGGGCCGCCCGCTCTTGTTGTGGTTCTTGTCAGCGGCGTCCCGGCGGGACGCCGCTCCCGTGGCTCAGAACTGCTCGTCGCTCAGCGCCATGATGCTGCCGCTGCCGGCGCGGATCGCCGCCAGCAGGGCCTGGGTGCGCGGCAGCAGTTGCTCGCAGTAGAAGCGCGCGGTGACCAGCTTGGCCTCGAGGAACGCGCGGTCGCCGCCGGTCTCCAGCAGCGCCTGGGCGCGCAGCGCCGAGCGGGCCATCAGCCAGCCGCCGCACAGGTAGCCGAACAGCATCAGGAAATTCACGCTGACGCTGCCGGCCAGCGCCGCATCGGCCTCGGCGCCTTCCAGCAGCAGGCGGCGCGCCTCGCGGCCGGCGGCGAGGGCCTCGCCGAGCGCCCGGGCCTGGGCGGCGAAGGGACCGGCGCTCTCCAGCCGGGCGACGGTTTCGCCGATCTCGTCGAGCAGGTCGCCGAGCAGTTCGCCCTTGTTCAAGAGGGTCTTGCGTCCCACCAGGTCGAGCGCCTGGATGCCGGTGGTGCCCTCGTAGATGGTCAGGATGCGCGCATCGCGGTAGTGACGGGCGGCGCCGGTCTCCTCGATGAAGCCCATGCCGCCGTGGATCTGCACGCCGAGGGAGGTGACCTCCTGGGCCAGCTCGGTCAGCCAGCCCTTGACGATCGGCGTCAGCAGGTCCACGCGGCCCTGGTGACGCGCGCAAGCGGCCGGGTCCGGCGCATGGGCGGTGCGATCGACCTCGGCGGCGGCGACCAGCGCCAGGGCGCGCATCGCCTCGATGGAGGCCTTCATCTGCAGCAGCATGCGCCGCACGTCGGGGAACTCGATGATCGGGAAGCGGCTGCCGTCCTTGCGGGTGCCCTGCAGACGCTCCCTGGCGTACTGGCGGGCCTGCTGGTAGGCGCGCTCGGAGATCGACAGGCCCTGCAGGCCGACGCTCTGGCGGGCGTGGTTCATCATGGTGAACATGCAGGCCAGGCCCTTGTGCGGCTCGCCGACCAGGTAGCCGACGGCGCCCTCCTTCTCGCCGAAGCTCATCACGCAGGTCGGGCTGCCGTGGATGCCCAGCTTGTGCTCCAGGGAGACGCACTGGGCGTCGTTGCGCGCCCCCGGCCGGCCCTGCGCGTCGAGCAGGAACTTGGGCACGACGAACAGGGAGATGCCCTTGACCCCGGCGGGGGCGTCCGGCAGCCGCGCCAGCACCAGATGGACGACGTTGTCGGTCATCTGGTGGTCGCCCCAGGTGATGAAGATCTTCTGCCCGCTGATCAGATAGTGGTCGCCGTTGGGCACGGCCCGGGCCTTGATCGCCGCCAGGTCCGAGCCGGCGTCCGGCTCGGTGAGGTTCATGGTGCCGGTCCACTCGCCGCTGACCAGCTTCGGCAGCCAGGCCGCCTGCAGCTCGGCCGAGCCGTGGTGGGCGAGGGCCTCGATGGCGCCCTGGGTGAGCATCGGGCAGAGGGCGAAGGCCATGTTCGCCGAGTGCCAGATCTCGTTGACGGCGGTGCCCACCACGTTCGGCAGGTTCTGCCCGCCCCAGGCCTCGGCGGCGGTCAGCGACGGCCAGCCGCTCTCCACGAACTGGCCGTAAGCGCCGGCGAAGCCGGGGGTTTCCTCGACGCCCCGCTCGCCCAGGCGCGCGCCCTGGGTATCGCCGACAGCATTCAGCGGCGCCAGCACCTCGGAACCGAGCCGGCCGGCCTCGGCCAGGATGGCGGAAACCAGCTCGCCGTTGACGTCGTTCAGGCCGGCCTCGGCGCAGAAGCGCTCCAGCTCGACCAGCTCGCCCAGTACGAACTCCGTGTCGCGGTAGGGGTGGACATAGTCACTCATTGATTCTTTCCTCTTTATTGTTCGGTGGGCGGGCGACCGACAGATCGCGCTCCGTAGGAGCCAGCTTGCTGGCGATCAGCCTCTTCACGCTTCGCCAGCAAGCTGGCTCCTACACGGGGCGTTGTAGCCTCCGGAAAACCGGAATCAGAAATAGCCCCGGCCTGCGGCCAGGCGGGCGCGGAAATCGTCCGTCAATTGATAGAGCCCGCCATGCCGGGCATGGGCCTCGGCCTTGCGGGCGAAGACCTCCAGGCCCTGGGTGTCGAGGTAGCGCAGGGCACCGCCGCGAAAGCGCGGGAAGCCGATGCCGAGCAGCAGCCCCATGTCGATCTCCTCGGGCGTCTCGACGATGCCGTCCTCCAGGCAGCGCACCGCCTCCAGGCACAGCGGGATCATCAGCCGGTCGACGATTTCCTCGTCGGAGACCTCGACCCGCTCCAGCACCCGCTCGGCGATCAGCGCGCGGGCGGCTTCCGCCGGCTGCCGGCTGCGCCGGCCGGAAGCATCCTGGGTGTACGCGTAGAAGCCCTTGCCGTTCTTCTGGCCGAGCGCGCCGCTGGCCAAGAGCGCGTCCATGATCGGCTCGCCGTCGTGGCCCATGCGCTCGGGAAAACCTTCCTGCAGCACATGGTCGGCGTGGACCATGGTGTCGATGCCGATCACGTCGGCCAGGTAGGCCGGTCCCATCGGCCAGCCGAAGGCCTCCATGACCCGGTCGATCCGCTCGAAGTCGACGCCGTCCCTGAGCAGGCGGTTGAAGCCGTTGAAGTAGGGAAAGAGCACGCGGTTGACCAGAAAGCCCGGGCAGTCGCCGACCACGATGGGGGTCTTGCCCATGGCGCTGGCGTAGGCCACGGTGCGGGCGATGGTCGCCTCGGAGGTTTGGCTGCCGCGGATCACCTCGACCAGCTGCATCAGCTGCACCGGGTTGAAGAAGTGCATGCCACAGAAGGCTTCCGGCCGCTTGAGGCCCTGCGCCAGCAGGTCGATGGAAATGGTCGAGGTGTTGGAGGTCAGCACCGTGTCCGCCGGCACCCGGTCCTCCACCTCGGCCAGCACGGCAGCCTTGATCCTGGGATTCTCGACCACCGCTTCGACCACCAGGTCGACCCCGGCGAAGTCCTCGTAGTCCAGCGCCGGCTGGATGTTCTCCAGCACCCGCTGCTTGCCGGCCGCATCCAGCCGGCCCTTGTCGATCTGCCGGTCGAGCAGCTGGCTGGCGGTCTTCAGGCCCAGTTCGAGCGCCTCGCCACGGATGTCCTTCATGACGATGGGAATGCCCGAGGACGCCGACTGGAAGGCCACCCCGCCGCCCATGATGCCGGCGCCGAGCACGGCGCTGCGGCGGACCGGCGCGGCCTTGCCGCTCCAGGTCTTGGCCTTCTTCCTGACCAGCTGGTCGCCGAGGAACAGGCCGATCAGGGCGCGGGCGACGTCGGACTTGGCCAGAACCGCGAAGGTGCACGCCTCGATCTGCAGCGCCTCGTCCAGCGGCAGCGTGGCATGCCGGATGAGCGCATTGAGGATCGCCGCCGGCGCCGGATAGTGGCGATCGAGCTTGCCGGCGTGCTGGCGCTGCAGCTCGGCCAGCCGCTCGCGCGTCTCCGGGGTGTCGGCGAGGGGCTGTTGCTTGTGGGCGCGGTGGGCGGCGAGCGACGGCTCGCCGCTGGCGGCCAGGCGCAGCAGGTTCAGCGCGGAATCACGCAGCTCCCCGGCGGCGACCACCCGGTCGACGGCGCCCAGCTCCAGCGCCTTGGCCGCGGCCTGCGGCTTGCCGGCGAGCATCCAGTCGAGCGCCGCCTCGGCGCCGATCAGCCGGCTCAGGCGCACGGTGCCGCCCCAGCCCGGGCAGAGGCCCAGGGTCACTTCCGGCAGGCCGATCCGGGCGTCCGCCGCCAGCACCCGGAAGTCGGCAGCCAGCGCCAGCTCGCAGCCACCGCCCAGCGCCAGGCCGTTCACCGCGGCCACGGTCGGGAACGGCAGGGCCTCCAGGGCGCCGAACAGCCGCTGCCCCTGGCGAATCCACTCCACCACCTCGCCCTCGCTCAGGGCGAAGGCGGCGGTGAACTCGGTGATGTCGGCGCCGACCACGAAGGCCGGCTTGGCGCTGGCGATCAGCAGGCCCTCGATCTCGTGACCGTGATGCTCGAGCAGCCGAACGACCTCGGCGAGTTCGCCCAGGGTCAGGCTGTCCAGCTTGTTGACCGAGGAACCCTGCAGATCGAGGGTCAGCTCGACCAGACCCGCCTCCAGTGCCGTGAGGCGCATCGCCTTGCCGTTGAACATGCCGTGAACTCCTTGTTGTTCTTGGTTCGCGGCCGCTCGGGCCGCACGCCTCCGCACCGTCGCCGCGCGGGCAACGGCCGGGTCGAAAAATTCGGAAAGCGGGCGCGGCCAGGCCACGCCCACGGACAGCCGCTCAGTCGCGCTGCAGCAGCACCGCGATGCCCTGGCCGCCGCCGATGCACAGGCTGGCGATGGCGTAGCGGCCCTGGATGCGGGCCAGCTCGTGGATCGCCTTCACCGTGACGATGGCGCCGGTGGCACCGATCGGATGGCCCATGGAGATGCCGCTGCCGTTGGGGTTGAGGCGCTCGCGCGGCAGGTCGAGCGCCTGGGCGACGGCCAGCGCCTGGGCGGCGAAGGCCTCGTTGACCTCGAAGACGTCGATGTCGCCGACGCTCAGGCCGTTGCGCTCGAGCAACTGGCGGATGGCCGGGACCGGGCCGATACCCATGAGGCTGGGGTCGACGCCGACCACCGCATAATCGACCAATCTGGCCATGATCGTCCGGCCTTCGGCCTCGGCCTTGCCACGCTCCATCAGCACCAGCGCGGCGGCGCCGTCGTTGAGCCCGGAAGCGTTGCCGGCGGTAACCGTGCCGCCCTCCTTCTTGAACACCGGCTTCAGCCCCTTGAGGTCGTCGAGGGTGCAGTCGTGGCGGATGTGCTCGTCGGTGTCGAACAGGGTCGCGCCCTTGCGGCCCTTCAGCTCGATGGGCAGGATCTGCTCCTTGAACCAGCCCTGCTCGACGGCGCGCTGGGCGCGGTTGTGGCTCTCGACGGCCAGCGCATCCTGCTGCTCGCGGGTGATGCCGTACTTCTCGGCGACGTTTTCCGCGGTCACGCCCATGTGGTAGCGGTTGATCGGGCAGGTCAGGGCGCCGACCATCGGATCGACGGTCACCCCGTCGCCCATCCGCTGGCCGAAGCGCGTCGTGGGCAGGTGGTAGGGCGCGAGGCTCATCGACTCGGCGCCGCCGGCCACCGCCGTGTCGCAGAGGCCGAGCTGGATCTGCTGGGCCGCGCCGATCACCGCCTGCAGGCCGCTGCCGCACAGGCGGTTGACGGTCAGCGCCGGGGTCTGCTCGGACAGGCCGCCGCGCAGCGCCGCCACCCGGCTCAGGTACATGTCCAGCGGCTCGCTGTGGATGACGTTGCCGAACACGCAGTGACCGACGCTGGCCGCCTCGATCCCCGCCCGGCGCACCGCCTCGGCGACCATCAGGCCGGCCAGTTCGCTGGGCCGGTGGCTCTTGAGGCTGCCGCCGAAACCGCCGATGGCCGTGCGTACTCCGCTGACGATGACCACTTCTTGTACTTGTACACGCATGGATGGTTTTCCTTGGAGAGTGCCGGGAGCGGACAGCCTTCCGGGCAGATCGGACGAAAGTCCGCGAATGGCCGCTAGCTTCCATCCGCGAGCGGGGCGTCGGCAATAACGAAACCTGCCTCAAAATAGACATTAACGGACAGCACCGTTCTGGCCGTTCCGATAGACTCTCCCGGCGACCAGCACACCTCCAGGACAGCCCATGAGCATCGAGCGCTATTCCATCTCCATCCATTTCGCCCGGGTGCTGATGAACGCCGCCCGCCGCCGGGGGCTCGACGAGGACGTGCTGCTCGGCGAGGCGGGCATCAGCCGCCGGCTGCTCGACAATCCCCACCTGCGGATCACCCCCGACCAGTTCAGCCGGCTGATGCGCGGGGTCTGGCGCCTGGGCGACGACGAGTTCCTCGGGATGGGATCTCAGCGCTGCCGGCAGGGCATCTTCGCGCTGATGGCCAAGCAGGTGGTCCGCTCGCGCAGCCTGCGTTCGGTCTATTACAAGCTCGGCCACTTCTACAACCTGGTGAACGACTCGCTGCGCCTGGAGCTGAAGGTCGAGGGCGAGGAGGCGTCCTTCTCGATGACCCTGAGCGATCCCGCCCAGGACCCGGACTACCTGCTGCGGGAATTCCTGCTGCTGCTCTGGCACCGCTTTCCGAGCTGGCTGATCGGCCAGCGGATTCCCCTGAAGTACGTCGCCTTCGACCATGCGACGCCCGAGCACCTGGCCGAATACCGGCTGATGTTCCCCTGCCCGGCGAAGTTCGAGCAGCCCAGCAATTGCCTGGTGTTCGACGCTAGGATGCTCGACGCCCCGGTGGTGCAGACCCCCGAGGCGCTGGCCAACCACCTGCGGCGGGCGCCGATCGACTGGGTCACCCGCCCCGCCTACTACCCGGTCTACACCCGGCGGGTGCTGGACCACCTGGAAAGGTCCGGGGATCTGGCCGGGGCGACCATCCAGAGCGCCGCCGCCGCCCTGCACCTGACCGAGCGCACCCTGCGCCGCCGGCTCTGCGCCGAGGGCAGCAGCTTCCAGGCCCTCAAGGACGGCATGCGGCGCGACATGGCCATCCACTACCTGACCCAGCCCTCCCTGCCGATCAGCCAGGTCGCCCGCCAGCTGGGCTTTTCCGAACCCTCCGCGTTCACCCGGGCGTTCAAGCAGTGGACCGGCGAGCTGCCGAAGACCTACCGGGATGCGGCACGCAAAATGTAACATTTCATGACGGACAGTCCCTGGCGGGCCCAGTCTCTTCCGCCGCGGAACTGCGGGTCCGCCATTCGGAACCCATATAAACTATTGATTCCGAAAACAAATAAAACAGAAATTAGATTCCATTCCTAGGGAGCACTGGATCGGGGGGACTACCTGATTCGGGGCTCCAAAGGGGCATTCAGCCGTTTGTGCGGCAAACGCTCGTTGCCGCTCGGCGCTTTCGAGTGGCCCTCCCGCCGCCAACCGCCGCATCGGCCGAGATCCGCCGAGGGCACGGCGGACGCCGCCTCCGACGCCATCCGGCCGCCCGATCCAGGCGGATGCGGAGACACTCCCTCACCCGATGCCGGCCGAGCGGAACGCACCAGTTCCGCCAAAAACCGGCCATCTCTCTGAAACCGCGCTCTTGAGCGGCTACAGCGGTTTTCTCGGGTTCCCGATGGGGGCCGATGGGAGAATAATGAAGACGCTTCTTTCCCTCCCTTCCTTGCTTGCGATCCAATCATTATTCGAGGTTCACCATGACGGAGCACGCTCCAGCGGGCGCACCGCCGCTTTCCGCTCGCGCTGTCTTATTGATCGAACTGGCCCTGGCGATGGGCGGTTTCGGTATCGGCACCGGCGAATTCGCCATCATGGGCCTGATGCCGAACGTGGCCCAGGACCTGAACGTCAGCGAGCCCCAGGTCGGGCATCTAATCAGCGCCTACGCCCTCGGCGTGGTGATCGGCGCGCCGCTGCTGGCGGTTCTCGGCGCCCGCCTGCCACGACGCATCCTGCTGATGCTGCTGATGCTGTTCTTCGCCGCCGGCAACTTCGCCAGCGCGCTGGCGCCGGATTACCACACCCTGATGCTTAATCGTTTCATCGCCGGCTTTCCCCACGGCGCCTATTTCGGCGTCGCCTCGCTGGTGGCAGCCTCGATGGTCGCGCCGGACAAGCGCGCCAATGCGGTCAGCCGGGTGATGATGGGCCTGACCGTCGCCATCCTGGTCGGCAACCCCCTGGCCACCTGGCTCGGCCAGTGGCTGAGCTGGCGCACCGCCTTCGCCCTGGTCGGCGGCATCGCCCTGCTCACCGTGGCGCTGGTGTTCATCTATCTGCCGGCGAGCCGCCAGGAGGAACCCAGCAATCCGATGCGCGAGATCCGCGCCTTCAACCAGCCCCAGGTGTGGCTGGCGCTGGCCATCAGCTCGATCGGTTTCGCCGGTATGTTCTGCGTGTTCAGCTACCTGGCGCCGACCCTGCTGGAAGTGACCCAGGTGCACGAGGGCTGGATTCCGTTCGGCCTGGCGGCCTTCGGCCTCGGCACCATCGTCGGCAACATAGCCGGCGGCTGGCTGTTCGACCGGCTGCAGTTCAAGTCCGTCGGACTGGTGCTGCTGTGGAGCATCGCCGTGCTGCTGCTCTTCCCGCTGTCGGTCCATTCGCTCTGGACGGTCCTGCCGGCGGTCTTCGCGGTGGGCACCATGGTCGCGCTGTCGCCGCCGTTGCAGACCCACCTGATGGACGTGGCCACCGAGGCGCAGACCCTGGCCGCCGCCTCCAACCACGCCGCCTTCAACATCGCCAATGCCCTCGGCCCGTGGCTCGGTGGCCTGGCCATCGGCGCCGGCCTCGGCTGGACCGCCACCGGCTATGTCGGTGCGGTCACAGCAATCCTCGGCCTGCTGATCTTCTTCCAGGCCTGGAAGCTGCAGAGCGCCCCTGCGCGAACGGCGGAGCCGGCCGGACAGGCCGTGGCGGAAGGCTGAGTTCCTTGGCCCACGGTCCGCGACGGAGCAGGCGCCGGCTTGCCGGCGCCTGCCCTACTCCAGCGCATACTCGAAGGTGCTGACCACCCGCAGGCGCTTGCCGAGGGTGCGGCCGCTGTCCACGTCGCCACCGTCGTCGTCGACCACGCGGATCACCCCCTGATTGGCGCTCTTCAGCCGGCCGAGGGTCGCCCCGGCGTCTCCGGCGAACTTCGTCGCCTGTGCCCGGGCATTGCGGGTGGCCTCCTCCAGCAGCCGCGGCTTCACCTCGTTGAAGCCGCGCAGCTGATAGCGCAGACCGGACTGGCTCTGCTGTTCCGAATCGAACTGGATGCCCGCCTGGATCAGCGGGTCGAGCCGGTTGACCGCCTGGGCCAGCGCATCGACCCGCGGCGACTTCACCAGCACCCGCCCCTGGCCGTTGAAGCGCAGCCCCACATCCCGCGAGGCCCACTCCCGGGCCAGCAGGTCTTGGACCTGCAGCGGCTGGATCTCGATCTCCCCGGCCTCGAAACCCTGCTCGCCAAGAAAGGCCACGAGCCGGTCGCGGTCCTCGCTCAGCAGCCGCTGCACGCCGCCGAACTCGTCGCCGCCGCGCCGAAAGACCAGCGTCCAGATGCCGAAATCGCTCTTCACCTCCAGCTCGGCCAACCCCTTCACCGTCACCACGCGGTCCGCCACGCGAAAACGCTCCACCCCCTGCCCCACCGACCAGCCGGCAAAAGCCAGGGCCGCGCCGACGATCAGCGCGGGAATCCATCCGATACGTATCGTGCTCTCCATCGCTGTCCTCCCGGGAACATGCCCCGGACAGGCTAGACCATGCCACGGCGCCCGCCAGAGCCGGCCCATGGCCATCACCGGAGCTTGTGGCAGGCTTCGCGGCTGGATATGGTGCGGCTACCGTTCCCCTGCAGGCAGCGCCCCCGCATGTCCACCCCCTCCCCCCAGCTCGGCCACTACGCCCTCGGCGGCATCCTGGCGAGCATCCTGCTCAACCTGCTACTGCGCACCTTCGTCAAGGTCGGCGGCCTGTTCGCCACCCTGCTGGTCGCCGGCCTGGTCGCCGCTGGCCTGGCCCAGGTCTTCGCCTGGCGAAACCGCCGTGCGCCCCTCCCCGCAGAGCGCCGGGGCATCGTCCTGCGTTACGGCCTGGGTCTTGGCGTGCTCTATCTGGGCCTGCTGGCGATGATGGAACACGAATCCCCCCACGGCCCGGTCGGACTGATGCTGTTCGGCCTGCACTACGCCTGCTATCCGGCGCTGGCCTGGGTAGCGCTGGGGTGGAGGGGGAGGAATGACGCCGGACAGGTTCAGTAGTGATAACGGCACATCACGATCTGCAAGGTATCCCCGTCCACCCTGTAGACCAGCCGGTGCTCCTCGCCGATACGGCGTGACCAGAAACCACTGAGGTTGTGCTTCAACGGCTCCGGCTTGCCAAGACCGGCGAACGGATTACGTTGCGCATCCCGGATCAGCAGGTTGATCCGCTTGAGCCCGGCTTTGTCGTTCTGCTGGAACCACAGGTAGTCGTCCCAGGCCTCGGGCGTGAAGAGAATGTTCAAGGCTCACTCTTCGTCGACGAGCGACCGCGGCTCCGCCTTGCCGGCGCGCAGGCTGGCGATCGAGCGGATCAGACGCTCCGCATTGGCCGGCGAGCGCAGCAGATAGGCCGTCTCCTCGAGGGCGTTGTAGTCGGCCAGGGAAATCATCACCACCGGCTCGCCCTTCTGCCGGGTGACCAGGATGGGCGTGCGGTCGTTGTTCACCCGGTCCATGGTTTCCGCCAGGTGCTGGCGTGCCGTGGTGTAGTTGATGGTGTGCATGGCGCTCTCCTCGATGCCTTGGATATCGAAATGTACAGAAATACGTACATATCGACAACCCAGCATGGCCCGCAGCCCGCCATGCCCGCCGCAGCGAAAGAACGCCGCCCTCAGCAAACGCCCAGCCCCAACTGCAGCAGGGCCAGCCCGCCCTGCCGCCAGCCCCACCAGGCGAGCGCCAGCAGCAGGCCGAGCAACGCGGCGCCGAGCAGCCGGGCCAGCCCGCCGCTCATGCCGCCCCGGCCTGCAGGCGCGCCACCGGCTGTTCGCGCACCGGCCAGTTGAGCAGTGCGGCCATCAGGCTGAGGGCGATGGAAAGCTGCCAGACCAGCTCGTAGCTGCCCGTGCGGTCGTAGAGCCAGCCGCCCAGCCAGCCGCCGAGAAAGGCGCCGAGCTGGTGGAAGAGGAACACGATGCCGCCGAGCATCGACAGGTTGCGCACGCCGAACAGGGTCGCCACCGTGCCGTTGGTCAGCGGTACCGTGGACAGCCACAGCAGCCCCATGGTCATGCCGAAGGCATAGGCGCTCCACTCGCTGAGCGGCAGGTAGACGAAGGCGACGATCACCACGCCGCGCAGCAGGTAGAGCGCGGTCAGCAGCTGCGGCTTGGCATGTCGTCCGCCGAGCCAGCCGGCGATATAGGTGCCGAACACGTTGAACAGCCCGACCAGCGCCAGCACCGTGGTGCCGACCCGGGCCGGCAGGTGCTGGTCGACCAGATAGGCCGGCAGGTGCACGCCGATGAACACCACCTGGAAGCCGCAGACGAAGAAGCCCAGCGCCAGCAGCCAGAACCCGGAATGCGCCGCCGCCTCGCGCAGCGCCTCGCCCAGACTCTGCTCGTCGGCCCGGGGCGGCTGCGGGTTGTCCCTGAGCAGCCCCACCAGCGGCACGATCAGCGCGACCAAGAGGCCCAGCGCGAGCAGCGCCGACGACCAGCCGAGCCAGCCGATCAGCCCGAGGGTGCCGGGCAGCATGGCGAACTGGCCGAAGGAACCGGCGGCCGCGGCGATGCCCATCGCCATGCTGCGCTGCTCCGCCGATACCGCACGGCCGACCACGCCGAGAACCACCGAGAAGGAGGTGCCCGACAGGCCGAGGCCGATCAGCAGGCCCGCGCTCAGCGACAGTGTCCAGAGCGAATCGGCCAAGGCCATCAGCGCCAGACCCACGGCGTAGAGCACGCCGCCGACGACCACCGCCCGCGCCGCGCCGTAGCGGTCGGCGAGCGCTCCGGTGAAGGGCTGCGCCAGCCCCCAGATCAGGTTCTGCAGGGCGATGGCGAAGGCGAACACCTCCCGCCCCCAGCCGAACTCGCCGCTCATCGGCGCCAGGAACAACCCGAAACCGTGGCGGACGCCCAGCGACAGCGCCAGGATCAGCGAAGCCCCCAGCAGAACCCAGCCACTCGTGCGCCATATCGAAGTCATGAGTCGTCCTCTTGCGGGTATATACCCGCTTATCCGCGAAAAAATCAGCCCAGATTTCCCAACTCGTCCAGCAGCGCCATCAAGGCGCTCCGCTTCTCCGGCCCGAGGCGCTGCCCCAGTTGCTCCTGCACCCGCTCCCAGGCCGCTCTCGCCTGGTCGAGACAGGCCCGGCCCGCCGCCGTCGGGGAGACCAGCCGGTTGCGCTGATCCTCGCCGCCTTCCAGCGCCAGCAGCCCCTTGCCCTCCAGCACCCGCAGATTGCGCCCGAGGGTGCTGCGATCCAGCCCCATCGCTTCGGCCAGGCTGGTAATGCTCGGCCGCTCCAGCCGCTCGAGGTTGCGCAGCAGCGAATACTGCGCGGCATTCAGCCCGACAGCGGCAAGGGCATCGTCGTACAGGCGGTTCACGCTGCGCGTGGCCCGGCGGAGTTTGGTGCAGAGGCAATGAGTGGGGAGCATGAATATGTGTATATACCCGTAGTTGCCGGGAAGTCAATCGCGCGCGGCACCGGCTCCTTCCGCATGCGTCTCCCGGAACCGGACGCGCGACCGGATGCGCCCGTAGAACGCAGAAATCCGGGAAACCCCGGATTTCTGGATGGACCGGCCCGCTGCCGTGGAAAAGATCCCGCTAAACACCCCTGATCCAACAGCGCTCCGCCCCGGACGCCGTGGCCGTGGCCTCAATCAAAATCCCAAACCAGGTGGGCGTTGACCAGCAGCCCGTAATAGGACTTCAGGGCCGTGACTTGCGTCTGCACGACGTTGGTCATAGCGCTGGTCGCCTGGCGACGGGCCTGCAGCAAGGCCTGCAGTTCGGCTTCGCCGAGCGCGTAGGCTCTCTGCATCAGGCTGGCATTTCTCTGCATGGCCTCCGCCCCTTCGTTGGCGATCCGAAAGCTGTCGTAGGCGCCTTGAGCCATCGCGACGGCACTGGCGATGTCCGCCTCGAGCTGGCGCTTGGCGAGCATGACCTCCTGGGACAGGACTTCGAGTTCCGCCTGGGCTTTCGCACTGCGCGAGCTGCGTGCCCCGCTGGGAATGGGCACACTGACCGACATCCCGTTGATCCGCTCCCGCCCCCCCTGCTCGGAAGCGGTGAAAAAGGTCAGCGAGGGGTCCGGGATCTTGTCCGCATGCGCCCGCTCCGCCTGCCCTTGCGCCACCTGCAACTGCGCCTGCATGACTTTCAGGGCATTGCTCTCGGCCAGGATGCGCTCCCGCCAGAAGCTCATGTCCCGGTCGAGCGGAACCGGCTTGGGCAGTTGCACAATCTGGCGATCGATACCGGGAAAGCGCGTGGACAGATGAATCCAGGCCGCCGCAGCCAGCGTCTTCGCATCGTTGTGGAGGCGCCGCTGCTCGGCCAGTTCGGCGCGCGCCAGGCTGACGTCCAGCTCCGAGGCGTCTCCCGCCAGCGCGCGCTTCTCCACCGCCGCCAGGCTGTCCTGAACCGACTGGAGGTTTTTCTCGGCCAATGCGAGCGATCGCTCGGCGGCGAGCCAGTCCACCCATAACGCCATGAGGGTCAGGGAGGCCTGCCGCAGTGCCTCGGTGTAGCGTATCTCCGAGACCTCGACCATGCCGCGGCCGATCCGCTGATCGGCCGCGGCCTTGTTCGGCAGCCGGAAGGTCCGCTCGACCCCGACATTCCACTCGTTGAGGTTGGAGCCTCCCTGGACCGCCCGCCGCTGCCCCAGGACCGTGGGCGTCCACTCGTAGGGCGAGCGATCGAGGATGTCCACCTCGTAGCGCCCGACATCCAGGCCCGCGCGCGCGGCCGAAACGGCAGGGTCCTGCTCGAGTACCTGGCGGACGACCTCCGTCGGCAGCAACCCCAGCGGCCCGGTGTATTCCTCCGCACATGCCGCGCCGGCAAAGATCGACAATCCGATCACAAGAGAAAAAAGCTTCATTCGATCTCTCCTGCCTCGATGACGGGCGTCACCCAATAGCGCAGGCCCGCTCCGGAAAACTGCCGGCGGAGGGCTTCGAGCAACGGCTCCTTATCGGCCGCGGCAATGATCGCCTGTACCTGTGTGGCGCGGGCACGACCAAGCACCTGCTCCATCGGGTCCAGGTTTCTCTGATCGAGACCATGCTCGGCGGTCGGCGTGCTGGTGAATACCTTCACATCGGACATCAACAGCACGTCGAGCAGTTTTTCTTCAATCGCTGGCAGGCACAGCAGCGTCAGGCAAAGTTCAGACATGGGATGCCTCCGACTTTTTCGGAAACGCGAAATGCAGATACAGAATGGGGAGCAGCATCAGCGTCAATGCGGTTGCGGTAATGAGGCCGCCGATCACCACAATGGCGAGAGGGCGTTGAATCTCCGACCCGGGCCCCGACGAGAACAGCAAGGGAACCAGCCCGAATGCGGTGATCGAGGCCGTCATCAGCACCGGCCGCAGCCGACGCTTCGCTCCCTGCACGACGACTTCGCTCAGGCTCATACCCTCGCTCTGGAGCTGATTGAAGTAACTGACCAGCACCACGCCGTTGAGAACGGCAATCCCCAGCAGGGCGATGAAGCCGACGGACGCCGGAACGGACAGGTATTCGCCGGTGAGCCACAGGGCGACGATGCCCCCGACCAAGGCGAATGGAATATTGCTCAGGATCAGCAGCGCCTGGCGGACCGAACGAAAGGTCGAAAACAGCAACACGAAGACCAGCCCGAGGGCAATCGGCACGACGACGGCCAACCGCGCAGCGGCGCGCTGCTGGTTCTCGAACTGCCCGCCCCAGGTAACCCGATAACCGGTGGGCAGATCGACCTTCTGCGCGACCTGAGCCTTCGCCTCCTCCACGAATCCCACCAGGTCGCGGCCACTGACATTGGCGACGACCACGCTGTAACGGCTGCCCATTTCCCGCTCGATCTTGACGGGCCCCCCGGCACGCTCCAGTTTCGCGAGGGTGGAGATCGGCACCGTATGGCCATCCCGGGTCGTAATGCGTGTGGCGGCGAATTCGGCCGGGGACAAGCGAATCGATTCGCTGCCACGCAGGATGATCGGGGTGCGCTGGTTGCCCTCGATTACGACACCGGCCCGCTGCCCCTCGATTTGCGTGCGCAACGCGTCCTGAACCTCCTCCACGCTCAGCCCGAGCCGACCGGCCTGGAGACGGTCCACCGCCACGCGCAGGTACTGCATGCCGTCGTTCTGAACCGTATAGACATCCCGATTGCCAGGAATCGTCTTGAGTACCGCCTCGATCTGGCCGGCAAGGTCATTGAGTTTGGCCAGGTCCGGGCCGTAAATCTTGATCGCCAGATCCCCCCGCACGCCGATGACCATTTCCGACACCCGCATTTCGATCGGCTGGGTAAAGCTGTAACTGATGCCCGGCATGGGGTCGAGCACCTTGCGAAGCTCCTCCATCAGCGCCTCCTTGCCGTGCATGCGCCACTCGTCCTGCGGCTTCAGCAGCAGAAAGGTGTCGGTCTGATTGAGCCCCATCGGATCGAGACCGATCTCGTCGGAGCCCACACGGGCAACGACGCCCGTCACTTCCGGAATGGCCTGCATGATGGCTTGTTGAATCTTCAGATCGAGCGCGGCGCTTTCTTCGAGACCGATGGAGGGCAATTTCTCGATGCCGACGATCAGGTCCCCCTCGTCCATCGTGGGCATGAACGTCTTGCCGACCTGGGTATAGAGCAGACCGGCAACCACCAGCATGGCAACGGCCGCCATCGCCACGATACGTGGCTGGCGCAGCCCCCACTCGATGGCTGGCTCGTAGAGCGCCAGCAGCTTGCGCGGCAGCCAGGGCTCGCCGTGATGGACATTGCCCAATAAATAGGATGCCAGTACGGGGATAACGGTCAGCGAAAGGATCAGGGAGCCGAGCAGCGCAAAGACGATGGTGAGCGCCACCGGAACGAAGAATTTGCCCTCCAGCCCCTGCAGGGTGATCAGCGGCAGAAACACCGTGATGATGATCAGCGTCCCGGACATGACCGGTACCGAGACCTCCCGGACGGCGCGATAAATCGTGTGCAGCCTGGGCAGCTTGCCGGCCGTAGGGTCGGTTGCCAGGCGCTGCACGATGTTCTCGACGACCACCACCGCGGCGTCCACCAGCATGCCGATGGCGATGGCCAGCCCGCCGAGGCTCATGAGATTCGCCGACATCCCGAAGCTGTGCATCAGAATGAAGGTGATCAAGGCCGCCAGGGGCAGCACCAGGGCGACCGTCAATGCCGCGCGCACATCGCCTAGGAACAGGCCCAGCAGGATCAGCACCAGAATGGTCGCCTCCATCAACGCGGAGGAGACGGTGCCCACGGCCTTGGTAACCAGCGAGGCGCGGTTGTAAAAGCTTTCGATGCGCACACGCTCGGGAAGGGAAGACTGCAGCTCGTCCAGCTTCTTGCGAACGCCTTCGACCACTTGCTGGGCGTTCGCACCGGCCAGGCCCAATACCAGCCCTTCGACCGCTTCGCCCCGACCGCTTTGCGTCACCACGCCGTTGCGCGTCACCGAACCGACCTTGACCTCGGCCAGATCGCCAATCCGCACGGGTACGCCCGTCGTCGTCACGACGATCGCGCGCAGTTCCTCCAGGCTGGTGATGCTGCCTTCGCTACGCACCAGCAAGACTTCGCCACCTTCGCCGAGGCGGCCGGCGCCATCGTTGCGATTGTTGGCGTTGATTGCCTCCTTGATCTGCGCCATCGTCACGCCGCTGGACGCCATCTTCGGCGCGTTCGGCACGACTTCGTAGGCCCGGACGACACCCCCCAGGGCATTGACTTCCGCGACACCGGGCACGGTTCGCAGCGCCGGACGAATCACCCAGTCGAGCAGGCTGCGCCGCTCCGCCAGGGAAAGCTCGTCACTGTCGACAGTGAACATGAACATCTCCCCGAGCGGCGTCGTGATCGGCGCCATCCCCCCGTCTATGCCCGTCGGCAGACTGCTCGCCAGACCGCTCAGACGCTCGCCGACCTGCTGACGCGCCCAGTAGATATCGGTGCCATCCTCGAAATTGATGGTCACGTCGACCAGGCCGTATTTCGTGACCGTACGCAGGATGGTGGTCCTCGGGATGCCGAGCATCTCCACCTCGATCGGCACCGCGATGCGGCTTTCGACCTCCTCCGGGGTCATGCCGGGGGCCTTCATGATGATCTTGACCTGAGTGCTGGATACGTCGGGAAACGCATCGATCGGCAACTTCAGGTAGGCATACCAGCCCGCTCCCGCGACGATCAAGGTCGCCAAAAGAACGAACAGGCGCTGCGCCAGGGAAAACTGCACCAGTCGGGAAAGCATCACTGTTCTCCCTTCTTGTCCAGCAAGGCGCCTTTCAGCGCCACCGTTCCGCGAACAGCGACCTGCTCGCCGGCTTCGAGCACGCCTTGCACGCGCACCGACTGGCCGGCGCTGGCCACGATGCTTACCGGCCTGGCCTCGAAGCCGCCCGGCGTGCGAACGAATACATAGGCCTGCTTGTCGTCGTAAGCCATTGCGGAAAGCGGCACATCCCAACCGTTTTGGCCTACGCCGGCAGGCAGTTCGACGGTTACCAGCTCCCCGGGACGCAGCGAGCCGGGACCGCCCTCCAGTGCTGCCCGCAGCATCATCGTCTGACTGCTGGAGGCGACGGTCGGACTGACACTCACAACGCTCGCCTTGAGCGCCCTGCCGGGAACTTCGACGTTGGTTCCCACCGGCCAATTCATGCTTTCGGAAGCCGGCAGCTGGATCTCGAGCCAAAGGGAATCGGTTTGGGTGATATGCAGCAAGGCGGCCGACACATCCACCCGCTGACCGGGCTTCGCCTCGATGAGCGAGACCACGCCTGCCTGAGTGGCGGCAAGCGTGATGCTATCTTGCGGCTGGCCCGAGGCCATGACGTTTTCGATGGTCGCAGGAGGCATGCCGCCAAGGCGCAGAGCCGCCTTGGCCTGGGCAAGCGCCGCATTGGCTTCTCTCTGCGCAGCCAGAGCCTCCTGCACGCGACGTTGCGGAATGATTCCTTCTTTGAACAGCTGCTGTTCGCGCTGTACGGCTTGCCGTGCAAGCGTGGCCTGCGACGAGGCCTGCAGTAACTGCAACTGCAACTGACCGAGTTCTGCGCTGGCGATGCGCAAGAGGGGCATCCCCGCCGGCACGGCCTGGAACTGCTGAACCAGCACTTGAGTCACCAAGCCAGCCACCGGCGAACTCACAACGTGCTCCGCTCCGGCCGGAACGACAACCTGTGCCGGAAAACTCGCCCTGACGGAGTCGCCGCGACGCTGAAGCGGCGACGTCTTGATTCCCAAGGCCTCGACCTGAGCATCGGGAACATCGATCTTGGTCGCCTGCCCACCGGCCATGGCCGACACGGACACGCTACAGCCCACCGCCACGGCACAGGCGAGGCGCTGGAAACGAACACTCAACTTATTCATAAAAATCCCTGGCGGCGGCTGTCGGCAAGACAGGCGCAGCCTTCTCGAATCGTCGGTCGCGAAAAAGAAAAATCCGGGTGGAGTCCGCGCCGTTACGCGGACTCAGAGCGACGAAAGGAGCCGGGGAGGACGAAAGGGAAGCTCGGCCTCGGCTTGAGGCAGGGCGAGCGAGGAACGGCCGCCGGGAACGATCCGAACCGGCACGTCGGCCAGATCATCGAAATCCCGGTTGGCAGCGAAGGTCTGGATATGCTCTGCGGCATGCAGCAACTGGTGCTCGATGGCACTCAAGGGCCGGGCTTTCCGCTCGCCCTGGGCGGCGAACGGGAAAGACGCGTTGTGATCGAGCAACGACGGAGACGGCGACTGACCATGACTGATGGCATGGGCCAGCCTCTTCGAATCGAACGCAAAGACGCCATTGCCTATCAACACCAAGATAAGCAATACGAGCGACAGGTTCTTTTTCGTTGAGTTCCGCATTCCGTGTCCACAAGCATTCAGTCCGACCGTAGGCAGCAATCTCGACCGTCGGCTCCGGAAGCGAAAGGACAGATTCGTGGCCCATCCGCCCTTTCGTCGATGCACCTTCGGACAATTGCCCACCGCAAAGCAATGGCTTCGATACGGTGGCCGACCATAAGCCCCCAGTATTAATTCTAGCTTAACGGCTACCCGTCCCGGCCAGTCTGGGTGCTGCGATCGGGGCCGTGCACGGCCTGCTGGAGACGTTCGCAAGTCCCAGGGAGCCTGGCCAGTGATTGAAGCAGCCTCCCGGATATATCGCTGATATCCTTTCCACCCTCTCGCCAACCGCGTAGCCCGGCCGAAGGGAAACGCCTCCGGCGCGGACAGCCCATGTGGCGGTTCATCGACGCCTCCGAGGCGTGGGACGCGAGGGCCTGGCCAACCGGCTCGTTCGGGCACATATCGCAGTAAAGGGAACAAACGCCTAATGAAGTATTTCCTGACCATCACCTGGACCGCCGCCGTGGCGGCCATGCTCGTCGGCTGCAAGCCGACCATGCCGGAAGCCAACCGTGAGAACTGCCAGCCAGCGACCGTCGTACAACTCGATCGAAGTATTCGCTCGGAGTTCGTCGATAAGTGTCTGCGCGGCTGATCGGGTAGCGGGCCGGAGCGACGGGCGAAACCCGCTGCCCCGCAGCCCCCGTCGCTCCGTCAGCCCTCCACCGCCGCCCACTGCTTGCTCAACCGCTTGTCCGACACCGCCATCTTCGTCCCCAGCTGCTGCGCGAACAGCGACACCCGGTACTCCTCCAGCATCCAGCGATACAGGGTCAGGTCGGGGTCGCGCTTGCCTTCCTGAGCGTGCTTGGCGGCGCGGGCCCGGTACTGTTCCCAGTAGCCGGCCAGTTCGCCGGTCCAGACGCGGTCGCGCTGGAGCTGGCTGCCGACCTTGTCGAGGCGCTGCTCGATGGCCTTGAGGTAGCGGGGGTATTCGCGCAGCCATTCGGCCGGAGTGTCGCGGACGAAGCCGGGCTGGATCAGTTGGGCGAGTTGGGCCTTGATGTCGTTGAGGGCGACGGCCTGGGCCAGGTCGATGCGGCCTTTGAAGCGTTTCTGCAGGTCGTGGCGGAGCTTGAGGATTTCCAGCACCAGCTTCGCCAGACGGCCGGCCTGCTCGGCCCAGGCGCCGCGCTTCTGTTCGGCCAGCGTGGCCAGCGCGGCGCCGTCGCGGGGCAGCTGCGGCTCGCCGTCGAGGATGCAGGCGTCGAGGCTGGCCAGCAGGATCTCCTCGACCAGGGCATCCGGCTTGCCCATGTCGCGATACAGCAGGCTGAGTTCGGTGAGGCCGGGCAGCTTGCCGCGCAGCTGCCTGGCCGGTTCGGCGAGCTGCTGCAGGAGCAGGCGCTGCAGGGCGCGGCGGTGCTGGAAGTCGGCCTCGGCCTGGGTGGAGAAGCGGTTTTCCTTCACCGTACCGCCCTCTTCCACCAGCGCCGGGAAGACGGTCATGGACAGGCCGGCGATCCTCTGCTGGGTCTTTTCCGCCACCGGGGCGAAGGCCTTGGCCTCCACCGGCGGCTGCTCCCGGGCCTGCTGTGGGATGGCCAGGGCGGCCTGGCTGGCTTCGGCGAAGCGGGCGGTCAGCGCGGCGAGATCGCGGCCCTCGCCGAGGAACTTGCCGCGCGCATCGACCACCTCGAGGTTCATCTTCAGATGGCTTTCGAGCTGGACGGCAGCCTCGACCCAGGCCTCCTCGGGCACCCGGGCACCGGTCATGCGCGTCAGCTCGCGGCCCAGCGCCTCGGGCAAGGCGCCTTCGGCGAAGACCAGCTTGGCCAGCGCCGCCTTGACGAAGTCCGGCACCGGCACGAAATTCTTGCGGATCGCCTTGGGCAGGTTGCGCACCAGCGCCACGCACTTGGCTTCCAGCAGGCCCGGCACCAGCCAGTCGAGGCGTTCGGCGGGGAGTTGCGGCAACAGCGGCGCCGGCACCCGGACGGTCACCCCGTCGCGCGGATGGCCGGGCTCGAAGTGGTAGGTCAAGGGCAGTTGCAGCTCGCCGAAGCGCAGGCTGTCCGGGTATTGCGCGGCGGTGACTTCGCTGGCCTCGCGGGCCAGCACGTCCTCCTCGCGCATGATCAACAGCTGCGGGTCCCTGGCGCTCTCTCGCTTGTACCAGCTGTCGAAGCTGGCGGTCTGGCAGATGTCCGCCGGCAGGCGCGCCTCGTAGTAGGCGAAGAGGGTTTCCTCGTCGGCGAGGATGTCGCGCCGGCGCGCCTTGGCCTCCAGCTCGTCGAGCAGCTCGAGCAGCTCGCGGTTGGCGGTCAGGCATTTGGCGCGGCTGGCGATCTCGCCGCGCACCAGACCTTCGCGGATGAACAGCTCGCGGGCCACCGGCGGGTCGATGGGGCCGTAGTGCACCGGACGGCGGCCGACTACGATCAGCCCGTAGAGGGTGACCTGCTCGTAGGCGACGACCTGGCCGCGCTTCTTCTCCCAGTGCGGCTCGAAGTAGTTCTTCTTGACCAGATGACCGGCCAGCGGCTCGATCCAGTCGGGGTCGATCTTCGCCACCATGCGGGCGAACAGCTTGGTGGTCTCGACCAGCTCGGCGGCCATCGTCCAGACCGGTTTCTTGCGGCCGATGACGCTGGAAGGGTGAATCCAGAAACGCCGCTGGCGGGCGCCGAGGTAGTCGCCCTCTTCGGTCTTCTGGCCGACCTGGCTGAGCAGGCCGGAGAGGATCGCCTTGTGCACGGCGGCGTAGTCGCGGGCCTGTTGGGCGGCTTCGCTGGCTTCGGCGTGCTTCTTCGGCTGGGCCGCGGGAAGATCGCTGCGCGCGTCTTCCCCCCTGCGGCTTCCGAAGGGCAGCTGGAGTTCGCGGCAGATCAGGGTGAGCTGGCGGTGGGCGTCGCGCCATTCGCGCAGGCGCAGGTAGTTGAGGAAGTTCTTCCGGCACCAGCTGCGCAGGGCGTTGGCACCCAAGGCCTGGCGCTGCTCCTCGAAGCCGCGCCAGAGGTTGATCAGCGCGGCGAAGTCGGAGTCCGGGTCCTTCCACTGGGCGTGGGCCTGGTCGGCGGCCTGCTGGCGGTCGGCCGGACGCTCGCGCACGTCCTGCACCGACAGTGCGCTGGCGACGATCAGCACGTCCTCCAGGCTGCCCTGCCGGGCGGCCTCCAGCAGCATGCGGCCGAGGCGCGGGTCCACCGGCAGGCGGGCGAGCTGGCGGCCGAGCGGGGTGAGCTGGCCCTCGCGGCTGACCGCCGAAAGCTCCTGCAGGAGGGTGAAACCGTCGCTGATCGCCTTGCCGTCCGGCGGCTCGATGAAGGGGAAGTCCTCGATGCCGCCCAGGCGCAGGTGGAGCATCTGCAGGATCACCGCGGCGAGGTTGGTGCGCAGGATCTCGGGGTCGGTGAATTCCGGGCGGGCGAGGAAATCTTCCTCGCTGTAGAGGCGCACGCAGATGCCCGGCTCGACCCGCCCGCAGCGGCCCTTGCGCTGGTTGGCGCTGGCCTGGGAGACGGCCTCGATGGGCAGGCGCTGGACCTTGGCGCGGTAGCTGTAGCGGCTGATCCGCGCGGTACCGCTGTCGATCACGTAGCGGATGCCCGGTACGGTGAGCGAGGTCTCGGCGACGTTGGTGGCCAGGACGATCTTGCGCCCGGCCGCCGGGCGGAAGATCTTCTGCTGCTCGGCCGGGGTCAGGCGGGCGTAGAGCGGCAGGACCTCGGTGTGTTTCAGGTTGGCCTTGCGCAGCACCTCGGCGGCATCGCGGATCTCGCGCTCGCCGGGGAGGAACACCAGCACGTCGCCGGGGCGCTTGCCCTCGCTACGCTCGAAGGCGGCGATCTCGTCGAGGGCGGCGAGGATGCCCTGGTCGACGGACAGGTCCTCCTCGACCCGGTTGCCCTCCTCGTCGGTTTCCGCGGCCAGCGGGCGGTACCAAGTGTCCACCGGGTAGGTGCGCCCGGACACTTCGACGATGGGCGCGTCATGGAAGTGCTTCGAGAAGCGCTCCAGGTCGATGGTCGCCGAGGTGATGATGACCTTCAGGTCGGGGCGGCGCGGCAACAGGGTCTTCAGGTAGCCGAGCAGGAAGTCGATGTTCAGGCTGCGCTCGTGGGCCTCGTCGACGATGATCGTGTCGTAGCGCTCTAGGTAGCGGTCGTGCTGGGTCTCGGCGAGCAGGATGCCGTCGGTCATCAGCTTGATCAGGCTGCGCTCGTTGGACTGGTCCTCGAAGCGCACCTGGTAGCCGACCAGCTCGCCCAAGGGCGAACCGATCTCCTCGGCGACCCGGGTCGCCACGCTACGCGCGGCGAGACGCCGGGGCTGGGTGTGGCCGATCAGCCCGTGGACGCCGCGGCCGATCTCCAGGCAGATCTTCGGCAGCTGGGTGGTCTTGCCCGAGCCGGTCTCGCCGGCGATCACCAGCACCTGGTGCCTTTCCAGCGCCGCCTTGATCTCGTCGCGCTTGGCGGCAATCGGCAGGCTGTCGTCGTAGCGCAGCACCGGCACGCTGGCCCGGCGCGCCTCGACCCGCGCGCAGGAGGCCTGGAAGCGCTCCAGCCACTGCGCCAGCTTCGCCTCGTCGGGCTTCTTGCGCAGCTCGTGGAGCTGGCGCCGCAGGCGGTGGCGGTCGCCGATCAGAGCGTGGTCGAGGTTGTTCGAGAGGAGGTCGAGGGCGGGCGTTGCGTCGGTCATGGACAGCCGTTGGCGATTCGCGGAAAGGCCGCGATTGTCGCAGATTTCGGCGGGGGGCCGTAGGGTGCAACCCGCCATGGCACGGCCCCGTCAATAGGCGTTCTTGTTGACGAACCCCTTGAACACCGTCAGGAAGATGATCTTCAGGTCCAGCCACAGCGACCAGTTGTCGATGTACCAGAGGTCGTACTCCACCCGCTTCTGCATCTTCTCCAGAACGTCGGTTTCGCCGCGGTAGCCGCTGACCTGCGCCCAGCCGGTGATGCCCGGCTTGACCTTGTGACGCTGCATGTAGGACTCGACCAGGTCCTTGTAGTACTCGTTGTGCGCCAGTGCATGGGGGCGCGGGCCGACGATCGACATGCGGCCCTGCAGCACGTTGAAGAACTGCGGCAGCTCGTCGAGGCTGGTACGCCGCAGGAAGGCGCCCAGCCACGTGACGCGGGCATCCTGACGCGTGGCCTGGATCACCTCGCCGCGCGCCTCCCGGTGCACCACCATCGAACGGAACTTGTAGACCTTGAAGCGCTTGCCGTTGATGCCGGTGCGATACTGCTTGAACAGCATCGGCCCCCGCGAGGTGAGCTTGACGGCCAGGCCGATCAGCATGCAGAGCGGCAGGATCAGCAGGGTGATCGGGATGCTGACCAGCAGATCCTCCAGCCGTTTGACCACCCGTGCCGGACCATCCATCGGACTGAAGCTCAGGTCCAGGGTATAGAGGCCGGCGATATGGCTGATCCGGTGATTGAGCAGGCGGATGTCGCCCCATTCGGGAATGAAGCGTATCGCCACCGTATGGTGGCGCAGCGCATAGAGGACCGAACGGACGGCGCCCCCTTCGCTCAGCGGCAGGCAGAGCCAGACCTCGTGCACCCCATGCTCGTTCACCTTGGCGACCAGGCTCTCCAGCCACCCCTCGTCATGGCTGAAGCGCAGGGTAAAGACCACCTTGAAGCCGTATTCTTCCCGTATATGGCCGCTGTTCAACTGGCCTGCGGAAAGCCCGCCCGAATCCACCAGCAGCACGGTTTTCAGGTTCCTGCCGGCCCCCCGCAAGCGACGCAGCAGCAGAAAGGCAGAAAAACGCAGTAACAGGCACAGAACCCAGCCGATCAGCAGCATGCTGACGAACCAGAGTCGCGAGTAGCTTTCCGACACCTTGAGCAGGAAGGACAACGAGAGCAGGATGCCCGATGCGGCGAGCCAGGCGATGGTCAGCACGCGGAACTGACGCAGGAACGGCTGGCCTCGCTGGGAACCGTAGACGCCGCCCAGCGCCAGACAGAACACCACGACGATCCCCCCCAGCGAGGTCGCGGTGTTGTAGCGCCCGGACATGTCGAAATCGTCGAACCGGAGGTAGTAGGCTGCGAAGCCTGCAGCCACGACAATCAGCAGATCCAACAGCGCGACGAACAGCGGAACAGGATAGCGCTCGGCGAAGGTCGGTTCGTAACGGGGGATCAAGAGCGTGTCCTTATGCGAGGGCGTGTCGACGTACCAGCGTAGCCATGGCAGAACGGCCGCGAGGGCCACACGCCCTTGAAATGACGAGCCTTCGTCCAATGACGCGTGACGATCTGCCAATAATACTTCAGCTTGCCGAACAGGCAGCCGACAACCTGACGCTCCTAGCACTACAGTTGCATATTTAGCCTTCATCTGCCTTGCTTGATGTATTCCCTTGCCTGGGAGAGAGCAGATGACCAGTGCATCGATCGAGACAACCCTGGAGCTATGGGCTTCATCGCTACGCG